>VYLQ01000181.1_pt1 | contig 22413 bp, 17 predicted proteins | sample 5115351 | NCBI WGS metagenome assembly VYLQ01 (sample SAMN12291776, study PRJNA351875) | freshwater metagenome | isolation source: freshwater lake | place: USA: Michigan, Lansing Lake | collected 2013-08-14 | reverse complement strand
AGACGCAAGGTTTTGAAGCACGATTCTCTCAAAATCTTGCACCTGTTTCGCTCGTAAAGCCACAAAACCCTTACCTTGCCTACATTTCACATTTATTCAGCAAGTCCTAATTAGATAACCACATCGTTGCTCACCTTGGTTGATCCAGTGAGTCCGTTCGATCGTACAATCGGGTAGCAGCAGCGCAAACATTTCTAATTCATGGCCACAGATACTGGGATAGGAACCAGCCACCTCAGCAATAGCGCAATGATGCTCGGCTAGGACATAACTTTTTTCTGCTTCCAGTGCCACTAATTCTGCCATGTAACCCTCTTCTTGGCGAATTTCCAGCAATTTTCTCATTCTTTCCCCTAAAGACCCCTTCCCGACCCGCAATTGATATTCTGCCGCTTTGTGTTGCCACTGTTTTTTGAGAATTTCCCCCACCTGTTGCTCTCCCACCGTCTCCACCAGAGTATTGAGGAAAGAAACAGCGAAATTATCGTAATTATGGGGAAAACGGCCACGACCTTGACGACTGAGACGATAAATGTGCTGGGGTCGTCCTATCTTATTTTGTACCGCAAAATATTCGATCAGTCCTTCCCCCTCCAAATCCTTAAGATGGCGGCGCGTCGCTTGCGGACTAATACTTAACTCCTCAGCCAAGTCTTGGGCGGTAGATTGACCGTTTTTGAGCAAATATTGCAGAATATCGTCTTTCGTCGAGGCGGGTTGAGTCGTGGTCATGATACCAAAAACAGAGGCTTTAGCGTACAATTGCTGAGGGTCAAGGAGCGGCCAATTACCCCTACAGAGTAACTTGAATAACAGAGGTTTACCAGAATCCTCTGAAATTTTCCGTGACTTTGACAACAGCTTTGTTGTTAATCTATTATATAATCAATTTAAACAACAAGAAAGTTGTTTTACTGCCTCCCCTGCCTACCGCGTAGAGAGAACACTAACCCCCATGAGTGCAACCACCGTTAAAAACCTCGTTAACCAACCCTACAAGTACGGTTTCATCACCGATATCGAATCGGAAACCATCCCTCGCGGTTTGAATGAGGAGATTATTCGCCTAATTTCAGCGAAAAAGAAGGAACCGGAATTCATGCTCGATTTTCGTCTCCGGGCCTACCATCAATGGCAAAAGATGACCGAACCCAGTTGGCCGCACGTTTCCTATCCTGCCATTGATTATCAAAATATTATCTACTACTCTGCACCTAAACAGAAAAAAGAAAAACTCAACAGTCTTGAAGAAGTTGACCCCACTTTAATCGAAACCTTTGAAAAATTAGGCATTCCCCTTTCGGAACAAAAACGCCTTTCTAACGTCGCTGTCGATGCTATCTTTGACAGCGTTTCTATCGCCACAACTTTTAAAGAAAAACTAGCAGAACAGGGGGTTATTTTCTGTTCTATCTCGGAAGCTTTACAGGAACATCCCGACTTAGTGCAGAAATATCTCGGCAGTGTGGTTCCCGTGGGTGATAATTATTTTGCCGCCCTTAATTCTGCCGTTTTTAGCGATGGTTCCTTTGTTTTTATCCCCAAAGGTGTCGCCTGTCCGATGGAATTGTCCACCTATTTTCGGATTAATAACGGTGAGACGGGACAATTTGAAAGAACTTTAATTGTCGCTGAAGAAGGGGCATCGGTAAGTTATTTAGAAGGTTGCACCGCTCCGATGTACGATAGTAATCAACTTCATGCCGCCGTCGTGGAATTAGTCGCCCTCGATAATGCGGATATTAAATATTCGACTGTACAAAATTGGTACGCTGGCGATGCCAATGGTAAGGGAGGTATATACAATTTCGTCACTAAACGGGGTCTGTGTAAAGGAGTTAATTCTAAAATTTCTTGGACGCAGGTGGAAACTGGTTCAGCGATTACTTGGAAGTATCCCAGTTGTGTCTTAGTTGGCGATAATTCCGTCGGGGAATTCTACTCAATTGCCCTAACTAATAACAAACAACAGGCCGATACAGGTACGAAAATGATTCACATCGGCCGCAACACCAAAAGTACGATTATTTCTAAGGGAATTTCGGCAGGTAATTCCCAAAATAGTTATCGCGGGTTAGTGAAAATGGGACCGAAAGCCAAGGGAGCAAGAAATTACTCCCAGTGTGATTCTATGCTCATTGGAGATAATGCCGAAGCTAACACTTTTCCCTATATTCAGGTGGATAATAACAGTGCTAAAGTAGAACATGAAGCTTCCACTTCTAAAATCGGTGAAGACCAATTATTCTACTTTGCACAACGAGGCATTTCCGAAGAAGATGCTGTCTCTATGCTAGTCAGTGGTTTCTGTAAGGATGTCCTCAGTAAATTACCGATGGAATTCGCCGCCGAAGCTGATAAACTCCTCAGTCTCAAGCTCGAAGGAACCGTCGGGTAATCAGTAATCAGTAATCAGTAATCAGTAAACAGTAAACAGTAATCAGTAATCAGTAATCAGTAATCAGTAATCAATAATCAGTGAAAATATAATTAGGTAGGTGTTAAAAATTGTCATATCCCCCCCTTATTAAGGAGGGCGGGTTAGAACCACTTACTTGATTAGTCTCTAGAAATATTTGCACCTGCCAACAAAAAAAACATGAGTGAAGTAATTTTATCGGTAAAAAATCTGACCGCTAGTATTGATGGAAACCAGATTCTTAAAGGAGTTAACCTCGAAATTAAAGCAGGGGAAACCCACGCAATTATGGGGCGCAATGGCTCAGGAAAAAGTACCTTTTCCAAAGTAATCGCTGGACATCCCGATTATGAAGTAACTGGGGGAGAAATAGTTTATAAAGGCGAAAACCTTTTAGATAAAGAACCCGATGAACGAGCGCTTATGGGTATCTTTCTCGCTTTCCAATATCCCTTAGAAATCCCCGGCGTTAGTAACCTCGATTTTCTTCGCGTTGCCTATAATGCCCGACAAAAATATTTAGGCTCGGAAGAATTAGATAGTTTCGACTTTGAGGAATTAGTCGAGAAAAAACTAGAAGTTGTCCAGATGAATCCTAGCTTTCTTGGCAGAAGTTTAAACGAAGGTTTCTCCGGTGGTGAGAAAAAACGTAATGAAATACTCCAAATGGCATTATTAGAACCTACTTTAGGAATTCTCGATGAAATTGACTCCGGTTTAGACATCGATGCTTTGCGAATTGTTGCCCAGGGAGTCAATCAATTAGCTACCCCCGATAACGCTTTTTTACTTATCACTCACTACCAGCGTCTGCTCAACTACATTGAACCCGATGTTATTCATGTTATGTACGATGGACGCATTGTCACCAGTGGCAGTAAAGAATTAGCCCTCGAATTAGAAAGAACTGGCTACGATTTCCTCGACGAACAATTATTAGCCGTTAAATAATCTAGCTATCAGTTATCAGTTATCAGTTATCAGTTACCAGTTACCAGTAGTCAGGAGATTATTTTTACTTATTCTTCCTACACCCCACACCCTACACCCCACACCCTACACCCCACACCCCGCACCCCACACCCTACACCCCACATCCCCTCCTACCAATGACAGCCATAATCACGAAACCTGAACAATCAGGAGAATTATTGTTAAAATTGTCCCGAGAAACGGTTCCCACTATCGATAACGGTAAAATTCTCGAATTAAGAGAATCGGGAGCCAGTAAAGCTCAAGAATTAGCCATTCCTGGCAAAAAAGACGAAGAATGGCAATTCACCGATTTAAGTCAACTCTGGGCGATCGATTTTCGCGCCCCCCAAACCGTTACAATCGATAAAAATGCCCTAGCTGTTTTTTTACTGCCCGAAGCCAAAAACAGCCGTTTAGTCTTCGTTAACGGCATTTATCAGCCCGAATTGTCCGATATCTCCGCTTTACCCCCCGGTGTCAGCGTCAGCAATCTTGCCAATGCACAAAAAGATGTTCTTGTCAACTATCTAGGGAAAGAAAAAACACCCGAATTTTTTACCGCACTCAACCAAGCTGGTTTAAGCGATGGGGCAGTAATTCACGTCACCGCTAACACCGTCGTCACAACTCCGATACATCTCTTATTTATCACCGTTGTGGAGGAAATTCCCCGCTTTTATCAGCCCCATAGCCTAATCGTGGCCGAAACGGGAGCTAGTGTCAATATTATCGAGAATTACGGAGCCTTAGCCGAATATTGCTCCGATTTACCTGTAAATTACGCTTATTTTACCAACGCTGTCACGGAAATTTACCTCGAAGCCAACGCCGAGGTCATCCATACCAGAGTACAACGGGAATCGGGAGATGGTTTTCACATCGGACGCACGATAATTGAACAAGGGCGCGATAGCCGTTACACTCTCAACGAGATAAATCTGGGTGCTAAACTCTGCCGTCATAACCTCGATATCCTGCAAAAAGGAGAACAAACCGAGACAAATCTGCACGGATTAGCCATGATTACCGGACAACAAACCGCCGATACCCACAGCGCCATCTATCTCAACCATCCCCACGGCATCAGCAAGCAACTGCATAAATGTATTGTTGATGGTAGCGCTCACGCCATCTTTAATGGTAAAGTGTTTGTTCCCAAACCAGCCCAATTAACCAACGCCTCCCAGTTAAATCGGAATTTGTTAATTTCTAACAAGGCACGAGTCAACACCAAACCCGAATTACAAATTACCGCCGATAACGTCAAATGTTCCCACGGGGCAACCGTTAGCCAACTGGAAGCCGATGATTTATTCTATCTGCAAAGCCGGGGCTTAAGCGCCGACACCGCCCGCAGTTTGTTAATTGATGCTTTCTCGGCCGAGATTTTAGCTAAAATTCCTCTAGAATCTCTCCGCCAAAGATTGGGGCAATGCGTCGCCTGTCGCAGTGTGGAATAACTCTACCGGGGTGGGTGTTAACCTGCCCAAAGTACCCCTCTGACTCCTGACTAAAATGACAATTATCCAAGAAAAAACCCTCGCCCAAAAAGTCCGCGCCGATTTCCCTATCCTCCATCAAACCGTACACGATAAACCCCTTATCTATCTCGATAGTGCTGCCACTTCCCAAAAACCAATTCAAGTATTAGAAACCCTGCGAAACTATTACGAAAAAGATAACGCTAATGTGCATCGGGGGGCGCATACTTTAAGTGTCCGGGCAACGGAAGCCTACGAAGGAGCCAGAGATAAGGTGGCTAGGTTTATTAATGCCGCTTCTCGTCAGGAAATTGTCTATACTCGCAACGCCACGGAAGCGATTAATTTAGTCGCCTACAGTTGGGCATTAAATACCCTGAAAGCAGGGGATGAAATTATTCTCTCGGTTATGGAACACCACAGTAATTTAATCCCCTGGCAAATTGTCTGCCAAAAGACGGGGGCGGTGATTAAATATGTGCAGTTAACCAGCGACGAAAGCTTTGATTTAGAACAATATAAATCCTTGTTATCTGACAAAACTAAATTAGTTGCTGTCCTCCATGTTTCCAATACCTTAGGCTGTATTAATCCCGTTGCCGAAATAGTCAGCCTTGCCCATCAAGTCAGGGCGAAAGTGTTAATTGATGCCTGTCAAAGTGTACCCCATTTAGCCATTGATGTGCAGGCCATAGATTGTGATTGGTTGGTGGCTAGTGGTCATAAAATGTGCGCCCCCACCGGTATTGGATTTTTGTACGGTAAAGAGGCTATTTTAGAGGTAATGCCGCCCTTTTTTGGTGGTGGCGAAATGATTGCGGAAGTCTATTTAGACCATTTTACCTGTGCCGAACTGCCCCACAAATTTGAAGCGGGAACCCCCGCTATTGGCGAAGCGATTGCCCTCGGTGCTGCGGTAGAATATTTAATGGGTTTAGGGATGGATAATATTCATGCCTACGAAGAAGAATTAACCGCCCATTTGTTCAAAAAACTAGGAGAAATTGAGGGTTTAAGAATTTACGGGCCGCCACCTAGTTTAACAGGCCAAGGTCGGGCTAGTTTAGCCTCCTTTAATGTGGAAGGGATTCATGCTAGTGATTTAGCCACTTTATTAGACCACGAAGGAATTGCTATTCGTTCCGGTCATCACTGTACCCAACCTCTACACCGCCTTTTTGATGCTTCCGGCAGCGCGCGGGCAAGTCTATATTTTTATAATACCCGCGAAGAAATCGAGCGCTTTATTGTCGCTTTACAGGAAACTATTGATTTCTTTGCCAATTGTTTTTCTTAGGGGTATCTCTAGCCCTTTTCCTGTTCTTAAAGAGTGAAGGAAGTTACTTATTATTATCAAGGAATTTGTACCGAAACGGGCGAGTTATTGCGCTTGCCCCGCACTCTTTTGGCTGAAAAAATTGCCCAAGATTTGATGACAACTATCAGCAATCCTCAAGGCAAAATGTATGGAATTTTGTTAGGAGAAAATGCTGCTGGCGAAATAGAAGTTTTAAAAGCTTTTTCTGGACAGGGGGAAGCTACTGGCTGGGTTCCGTCCCTAGTGGGGAGAGAAAAAATTATTCGGGAAGAAAAGCGAGTTTTGCAACTTTTAGAAACAATTAAACAGGAAATTATCACCCTACAATCAATTCCCGAACATAACTTATATCGACTCAATCAAGCAAGTTTTGATCGCAAAATACAAGCTTTACAGCAACAACATCAAAGCAATAAACAGGAACGAGATAGATTAAGAAATTTAGGAAATTTAAAACCAGAGGAATTAGAAAATTTAAATAATATCAGTCGTCAGGAAAAAAGAGCAAGAAAGCAATTAAAACAGGAACAAAAACAAGTTTTAGAACCCTTAATTGAGAAAATAAACTTAGCCAATCAGAGAATTATTGAACTTAAGCAACAGCGTAGGAACCTCTCCAAACAGTTACAGGAATTGCTGTATCAATCCTACTGTTTAAATAACTTTTCTGGACAATCTCTCTCCTTAGCTAAATTGATGGGCAGTAATTTGTTACCGACGGGAACAGGGGAATGTTGCGCCCCAAAATTATTAAATTATGCCGCCATGAAAGGATTAAAACCTATCGCTATGGCCGAATTTTGGTGGGGAGAATCGAATCGAGATAGAAAACAGGGAGAATTTTATGGCGCTTGTCAAGAAAGATGTCAACCTCTCATGGGTTTTTTACTCTCTGGTTTACGTTCATCCCTAGAAATTATCTACGAAGACGAGGGAATAATTGCTATTAATAAACCCGCAGGATTATTATCGGTAGCAGGACGTTATCAAGATAGTCAAGATGCTGTGGTTAATCGTTTTCGTCGTCAAGGGAAAAATCTCATTCCCGTTCATCGTTTAGATCGAGAAACTTCTGGCATATTATTACTAGCTAAAAATTTAGATATTTATCGTTGTTTATCCCAACAATTTCAACGGCGACAAGTGGAGAAAATCTACGAAGCTATATTATCAGAAATTGTTGAGCGAGAATCGGGTATAATTGACCTACCCCTCTGGGGAAATCCGCAAAATCGACCCTATCAAACTGTGGATTGGCAAAGGGGAAAAGCTAGTCAAACCTATTTTAAAGTTGTCGGTAAAGAAGGCAATTATTCTCGCCTCGAATTTATTCCCTACACGGGAAGAACCCATCAAATTCGTGTTCATAGTCAACAGGGATTAGGGATAGGAATTTTAGGCGATCGCTTGTACGATGGTAAGCAGTCCCACCGTTTACACCTACACGCTAAACAATTATCTTTTCGTCATCCTCAGACCGAAACTAAACTTGATCTAATCATTCCCACCCCTTTTTGAGAGCTATAATTGCTAACGGCAACAAATTAGCCATAATAAACCGATTTACTGACGCTCTTCTTGATCATTAGGATAAGTCTTGCTAGGCAAGGCATTGAAGACCCTGTTTCTGGAAAATCATCCCTATTCTTCTTCCTTGCACACAGAACCTAGAAGAGCCAAACAACCTTGATCCTATTCCTTTTGTCTCGTGCCAAGGTTCTACATTGGCATGAAACAAGGGAGAGTCTCCCTCCCTTCCCTGATGGATTACACAAAAGCTAAAACCTCTGGAAATGCGTTGCAAGGGATACCCTTGCAACGAGGTAGAAACGAAAAGAACCCCTGGGAGTAAAAGCAATATCTCCCAGGACAGTGACATACTTACCCGCTAAAATTTCCTGATTTAATTGTTGGCGAATTTGTTCGAGGGAAAGTGTACTGAGTTTATTTTTATCATCTACCCGTTTTAAGGCCTCAACAAAAACTTGAATTCCCGTAAAAGCTTGAGCGGTAAATTGGGGCGGTGCTTTTTTCTTTTCTGCTGTATAAGCGGCGACAAAATCCCGATTAATAGGATTATCTAATTCCGGGTTATAAGCTTGAGCAATGATAATGCCATCACATTGAGCTTGACAAACCGGGAAAATATTAGAAGTATTTAAACCATTGCCCCCAATAATTAACCCCTGATAGCCTAATTGTCGCAACTGTTTGACTAAATTACCCCCGTCAGCAACCAAACCAGAAATAACCACTAAATCCGGTTTAATATTAATAGCGGCGGTGGCTTGATTTTGAAAATCTGTATCGGTGGTTTGGAATTTCTGCACGGTGACAATATCAAGATTTAAACTCTTTAGGGTTTCTTGAAAAGTTTCCGTTTCCGATTTACTAAAAGCATCATTTTGGGCAAAAAAGACAGCCACTTTTTTAATCTTGGGATCGATTTTTAAAGCGGTTTTAACCGCATTGGGAGCGACCACAGCCACAGGAGCAGACACCCTACCCACATATTCACCGATCTGGGGGATACCTTTAGCCGTGTTAGACGGACCGAGAATGGGAACTTTGGCTCGATCGGCGATCGGACTAGCGGCAAAAGCTTGTTGAGACAGAGACGGACCAAGAATACCCACCACTTTATCTTGGGTGATCAGGGTATTGATGGCGTTGATCGCCCCCTGTTCATCCCCGGCCACATCCTGGATAATAACTTTAATCGGTGTTCCATTGACTCCGCCCTTTTTATTAAAATATGTTTCAGCCATCTTGACACCGATTACCTGTTCCTGTCCCAATAGGGCGAGATTGCTGGTTTGAGCTAAAGCTGCACCGATGGGAATAGCAGCAGTGGCGGCGTTTTCTGCGGGACTGGGGTTAGTTTGACCGGTGGGAGTGCCAGAATTACAGGCCACCACTAGACCGAAAGTGACTAGGGATAGTATTAAGGGGATTAATAAACGTTTTCCGAGCATCTTAACTCTCCTAGGGCTGATATTGTTGATGACACTATTATTTCGCTAATCGGGTTGATTTCAGCGAAATTCTCGACGCGATCGAACCAGATTTTGCTCCCTTAGCGCCCTTTGTTTCTCATAATCTTGTCGATTAACCTCCCCGTCTCACACTAAATCCTGTTTAAAAGGGATAGGAGAGTGGGGTGTGGGTTGTGGGGAGAAGGGAGAAACAATTGATAACTTGAGAGTTAATCACACTATTGAAAACGGATTTGATCTCACCTCCCTTTTCAGAAAAACGATTTGCCTTTTCTGGTTCTGTCGCCTAACCTAGTAGTTAGGGAATTTATTATCGCCTTTCCCGTCCACAAACCCCAGCAAGCGAAAACATCCATTTAAGATTATGACTAACCCCGTTATTCACGCCTTTTTCCTCGGACGAGCGATCGCTGAAGTGATCGGTGAACAGCTAGAAGATGCGTTCACCAACGCTTTAAGCGAATTAGGCAAATTTGATGCCGAACAACGGGAAAACCTGCGGCAATTCGTCGAAGAAGTGCAAATGAGAGCCGATCGAGCCATGGAAAAGGGAGTATATACTGGTACAGACTCCAGTGGTTCCTCCAGTGCCGATGTGCAGGAAAACATCGACGAAATGCGGGCCGAAATCGCCCAATTGCGCTCGGAACTAAAAAACTACCGTAATTAACCAAAAACCCTCTTTTAGTCGCTTTAAAGCCCCAAAAATTGCGTGTCAGCCCTTCTACCCGTCCCCGTTACCCCAGAGTTAAACCCAGCAATGCCGGCCCTCCAAGTCGCCAAAAATAGCTATCGTTGGAATCGAGAAAACTATTCCATCAATCGTCGTCGTCTAGATATTTGGCGATTCGTTCTGACTGTACTTTATCAATTCTGGCTCAACGGTAAAAAATGGAGCTATAACGGCGGCTATAGCGAGGAAAAACTGGCCAGCAGACGCAGAAAACAAGCCGCTTGGATTCGGGAAACCATGCTAGAATTGGGGCCAACTTTTATTAAAGTCGGTCAACTGTTCTCCACCCGCGCCGATCTTTTTCCCCTCGAATATGTGGAAGAACTCTCGAAACTACAGGATCAGGTTCCCGCATTTACCTACGAACAGGCCAGCAAAATTATCGAGGTATCCCTCGGCAAACCCCTCAATCAACTCTTTAAAAGCTTCGATCCTATTCCCCTGGCAGCCGCTAGTTTAGGGCAAGTTCACCGGGCCCAACTGAAGACTGGGGAAGATGTGGTGGTCAAAGTCCAACGGCCCGGATTGAAAAAATTATTTAGTATCGATCTGACCATCCTCAAAAAAATCGCCCAATACTTCCAAAATCATCCCAAATGGGGTAAAGGTCGCGATTGGACGGGTATTTATGAAGAATGCTGTAAAATCCTCTGGGAAGAAACCGATTATCTCAACGAAGGTCGTAACGCTGACACTTTTCGCCGTAATTTTCGCGGGGAAGATTGGGTAAAAGTACCAAAAGTCTATTGGCGCTACACCTCTCCCCGGGTTTTAACCCTAGAATACCTCCCCGGCATCAAAATCAGTCATTATGAAGCCCTAGAAGCGGCTGGACTCGATCGCAAATTGTTGGCTAAACTAGGGGCAAAAGCCTATCTAATTCAACTACTCAATAACGGCTTTTTTCACGCAGATCCTCACCCCGGCAATATTGCTGTTGATAGTGATGGCTCGTTAATTTTCTACGATTTCGGCATGATGGGACAAATTAAAACCAACGTGCGCGAAAAATTAATGCAGACTCTCTTGGGAATTGCCCAAAAAGATGCCGATCGCGTGGTCACTTCTCTGGTGGATTTAGGAGCATTAACTGCTAATGGTGATATGGGAGCAGTGCGGCGATCAATCCAGTATATGCTTGATAACTTCATGGATAAACCCTTTGAGGAGCAATCCGTGGCCTCTATCAGCGATGATCTCTATGAAATCGCCTACGATCAGCCTTTTCGCTTTCCCGCTACCTTTACCTTCGTTATGCGAGCATTTTCTACCCTAGAAGGGGTAGGCAAAGGACTCGATCCCGAATTTAACTTTATGGAAGTGGCCCAACCTTTTGCCCTGCAATTAGTAAATGATATGACAGGAAATAATGGCAGTAATATCCTCGATGAGTTAGGACGACAAGCAGCCCAAGTGAGCAGCACCGCCCTGAGTTTACCCCGACGCATCGATGATACGATCGAAAAATTAGAACGGGGTGATATCCGTGTCCGGGTGCGTTCCAGCGAATCCGAGCGACTTTTGCGGCGATTGGGTATGATTCAAATGGCAACCAACTATACTTTAATTATCAGTGCTTTAATTATCTCAGCGACGCTTCTATTTGTCAGTGGTTTTGGTTGGTTGACCTTATTGCCGTTAGGAATTGCGCTCTTCCCGGGGGTAGCTTTGTTGAGACTTTGGCAGAAAATTCAACGTCAGGATCGCATGATGTAATTGATCACGGGATAATAGATTATTGTGTTAGAAACAGAAATTTCGATGAACAACCTTTCTTTTGGAGGAATGACCGATCCTGGTGTAGTGCGATCGGTTAATCAGGATAGTTATTATATCGACCCCGAGCAGCGCTTTTTTATCGTTGCTGATGGTATGGGGGGTCATGCGGGTGGCCAAGAAGCTAGTCAAATCGCCACTGAAACTATCCAAGCTCATCTAGAAGAACACTGGAATTCGCCCCGGGCTGCCGGAGAATTGCTGCAGGAGGCAATTACTGCCGCTAACGAGAAGATTATTGAAGATCAACTCAAAAATCCCGAAAGACAGGACATGGGGACAACCCTAGTCATGGCTATCTTCCGAGATGATGGCTCTTGGTACACCCATATTGGTGATTCCCGTCTCTATCGCTTTCGTGAGCAAAAATTAGAACAGGTGACGGAAGATCATACTTGGATAGCTAGGGCGATAAAAATGGGCGATCTGTCCGAAGAAGAAGCGAAAAACCACCCTTGGCGACACATTTTATTTCAATGTCTCGGTCGTCGCGATTTGCCCCCAGTGACGGTATCTCCCCTCGATGTGCAATCTGGCGATAGTTTAATTCTCTGTAGTGATGGTTTGACGGAAGAAGTGTCCGACGAGGAAATTAGCGATTATTTGCAAACCAGTGCCGATTGTCAGGAAATTGTCGAGAATTTAGTGGCAGCGGCCAAAGAAGCCGGCGGTTCCGATAATATCACTGTGGTCATGGTAAGCTGTTGACTATCTAGGGTTTGCGGCAAAAAGTTTCTCGTGGGGAAGTGGGAAGTGGGGAAGTGGGGAAGTGGGGAAGTGGGGAAGTGGGGAAGTGGGGAAGTGGGGAAGTGGGGAAGTGGGGGAGTGGAGAAGTGGGGAAGTGGGGGAGTGGGGGAATTTCAACTAACACCCTAAAACCCTAAAACCCTAAAACCCTATCACCCTAAAACCCTAACACCCTATCACCCTAAAACCCTATCACCCTAACACCCTAAAACCCTAACACCCTATCTCCTGCCGATCGCCGATCGCCTCATCTCCACAAGCAATTTAAATGCGCGGGCAGCTTACTCGATCGCTCCCGCTTGTTGTAATAAAGAAACGATCGCCTGATGGTGATTAAATTTAGCTAACATTAAAGCGGTCATTCCCCCTTGATTTTTCTGATTTAAGTTCACCTTTCCCCTCTCTAACAAAACTTTAACCGTGTCGAGACAACCGTGATAACTCGCCCACATTAAAGGGGAAGCACCGCTAAAATCGAGTTTATTGACATCAGCGCCGATATCGATTAACCGGCGCACCAGTTGACTATTATTGCCCTCACAAGCTTTCATGAGGACGGTTTTGCCATCGGGATAAACGGCGTTGGCATTGGCCCCGTAGTCGAGGAGATAACGGCAGATTTCCGTAAATTGGTGCTGTAGAGCTAAAGTTAACGGTGTTTCTCCCTGCTGAGTTAGGTTAGGGTCGGCTCCCTGTTTTAACAATTCTAAAACGATCGCTTCGTATCCCTGCACCGTGGCGATGAGCAAGGGTGTATCGCCAAAATGGTTACGATGATTGACAAAAGCGCCAGCTTGTAGTAAGGCCTGGACGATCTCTAAATGTCCTTCGATCGTGGCTAAATGCAGGGCCGTTTCTCCAGCCTGATTTTGATTGTCAACACTGGCCTCCTGAGCAAGTAAAAGTCGGACAATATCGAAATATCCCTCAGCAGCGGCGATCATCAGGGCAGTTTCTCCCTCCTCCGTGCTAATATTCGGATTTGCTCCTGCTTGCAGTAAAGTTTGTACGCTGCCGAGATTTCCCCTCTCTACAGCCAAAATTAGGGGAGTTTCCCCGGATAAAGTGGGAGAATCGAGAGGCATACCACGGTTAATAAACAATTCGAGGATTTCTGGACGATTAGCGTTGAGAGCCTCTAACCAAGCTTCTTGACGGATTTCTTCATCTATACCACTATCGAGCAGTAAACGGACAATTGCGGCGTAATTTTGGCTAATCGCTACAGATAAAGCCGTATCTCCATCCCGATCGCGCATATTGACCCGAGCACCGGCGGTTAATAACTGTTCTGCGATCGCTGTATGACCCTTATAAGTGGCAATCATTAGTGCAGGAGTACCATCTTGATTGACCTGATTGACATTAGCACCGGCGGCGATTAGTTGAGCGAGGATTTGACTGTGATTGAGGGCAGCCGCTAACATGAGAGGGCTTAAACCTTGGGGTTGTTTACTTTTGTTGATATCAGCCCCAAATTCTCGCAAAATTGCCACAATTTCCCGATGACCCCCCTGCACGGCATAGATTAAAGCCGTCGTATTTTGGCCATCAGTGGCGTTGACATTTGCCCCCTGACTTAGTAAAGCTTGAACCCGCGTCCGATTGCCCTGACGCGCCGCTTGTATTAACAAGATATCCCAATTAGAAGCCATTAACAGTGACCGATCGGCAGAAAGTATTTTTTCTATTATCGATCTTTCTAGACAGGTAAACGGACAGAAACGCTAGTACCCCGTTCTAATTCTGAGGTGACGGCAATAGTTCCCCCATGAGCATCGATAATGCGACGGGAGAGATAAAGTCCTAACCCATTGTTGGAACTGTCTGGGGAACCGGAGTACAGGCGCTCGAAAATCCGGGGTAGTTCTTCTGCTGAAACGCCTATACCAGTATCCTCGACGACAATGGTGACAAAAGTATCTTCCTCTGTGGCGGGGATGAGATGAATTTTCACATCACCCTTTTGGGTAAATTTAATCGCATTGCCGATGAGATTGGTAAAAACGCGCCGCAGTTCCAAGCGATCGCCAGTTAGGAAAATTTCCCCAGCATTTTCGGCATTTAAGCTTAATTCTAGTCCTTTTTCTCGGGCAAGGGGAGTTAACTGCTGACAGACTTCTTCGAGAATATCGATAATCTTTAATTTAGTAAAATTAAGTATCTTTTCGCCGTTTTCATAACAATAAACTTCCAAAAGATTATTAACCATTTCCAAGAGATTTGTATTACTGCGAATAATCACATGAATGACTCGACTCATTTCGGGAGTAATCTCACCGTATAAACCTTCTTGAAATAGTTCTAATATGTGATTGACAGACACTAAGGGAGTTCGCAAATCGTGGGTCATCCTCGAAACAAAATCTTCTTTTTGTCTAGCCAATTGCTCTTTTTCTTGTTTGGCAATCGTCACTTCTTGTTCCGCTTCATAGATGCGTAGGGCGTTTCGCATCGCTTGATTTAAGCGCAAGGCAGAAAGACGAAATTTACTCAGATAATCGGAAGCACCGGCTTTCATCATATCTACGGCAATTTCTTCGTCTCCGTGACCGGTTAAGACAATTAGGGGTATTTTAAGTCCCTGTTGCCGAATTTCCCGCACCAAAGTCAAACCATCTCCATCGGGTAGAAGATAATCGATAAACATACAGTCGAAAAGATTATTGGACATCTGTTCTTTAGCCTCTTGATAGTCAGCGGCTTCTGTTATTTCTATCGCCATCTCCGATGTTCTTAAGAATCGGCGCACGGCGATCCGATCTACTTCATTATCATCAACAATTAGAATTCTTAACTGGTTTAACATTGCCAATTTAAATCTGAATTTCATTACTGTCTGATCTACCCTGATAGAGTAACTTGAATCGGGTTCAGTAGTCAAGACATTCGAGGTCGATTCTGTTCGAGGTCGATTCTGACAGCTTTTTTCGTCAAAGATGAAGTGTAACCTAATTTGCTATTGACGGCCGAATCCTGACAACCGGCTCCGCAAAAGGAAAACATGGGTAAAACCCTACACCCCACACCCTGCCCCCAGGAAAGACTTTTTCAGCCAACCCTACTTAAACAAAATGGCAATGCTTGAGCAGAGCGCTTTCTAGTAGGGAATGATATTCTTTTTCGCCGATAGTATAGGCCCCAAATCTAGCCAGATGGGGATTTTGCATTTGGGCATCAAATAGACAGAAATCCCGTTCTCTGAGGTGTTCAACTAACTTGACCATAGCTACCTTAGAACCATCGGGAATTTGATAAAACATCGATTCCCCGATAAAAACCCCGCCAATGGCCAAACCTAAAATCCCTCCCGCTAATTGATCCCCTTGCCAAGTCTCGAAACTGTAGGCCCAACCGGCTTGGTGTAATTGCTGATAGATTTGCATTAACTCCGGGGAAATCCAAGTCAGCGAGCGATCAGCACAACCGGCACAAACCCCAGCAAAATTGCGGTTAATAGCCACGGTAAAGCGATTTTGATTCAAAACTCGTTTTAGGGACTTGGGATACCTAAAACGCCGATCGAGAGGGATAAGAGCGCGATTTCTACTAGAATACCAATCCAATCGCCCCCCCTCATCGGCCATGAGAAAGTAACCGCGTGCGTATCCTTGTATAATAGAGGCGATATCCACGACTCCCCCCAAGAATTCAGTCTCGTAGCCTGATCATTCTCTAATTATGCCTGACAATCCCGCACCAATTCCGCCTATTACTTTACCACCGATCGAAAATCCCCAACAGGAACAAACTTGGCTGCGCACAGCTTTGCATCGTTGGTTAGATGCAGAATTTATTCCCGAAGCTATTAATGAAACTATCGCTGAACGCGCTAGTCAAATTTTTCTGCGTCAGCGTTTGGAAGGAGAAAACGATCTCGGTAACTTGGTGATTGCGATCGTTACCGAGATGCAGGCTTTTGATTTTCGCGAAAGTTTTTATAGTGAATTTGCCATCGCTAACGCCGTCAGTGATTTAATTTTAGATAGTTTAGGAATCGATCGCTGTTGTGGGCAAAGTTAGACAGTTTTTCCCTGCTACTGGAGTTTAATTTCTATGAGCGGCCCTGCTAATTTTTCTGTACGAATTGGGTACTGCTCATTTAAAAAGTTAACAAAATCTTCTTCGGGATGTGCCACGACGATATTACTGTAGTTTTGGGCTAATTCCTTGAGATTGAGTTTTTGCCGCCAGGATTCCACATCGCCATCCCGAAATAATTGAAACTTAACTTGATCGTTAACTAAATAGGATAATGCCAAAAAGAAACTAGGGGTATTATCGCTGATAACTATCGGCTTAGTCATGGAGTTTAAAACAGGAGCGATTTCTAGATTAGCTCCACTGGCTGTACCTCTTTGATCGTCTAAAGCCGCATCAGGAGTTAAACCCAGAAATACACCAGATACTATACCTAGTAGCAGGAAAATTAGCAAGATTTGTTGTCCCAAATAGTGAAGCCAATTTTTTGGCGATTTTGAGCCGATATAACTAGCGATTAGGTGGGAAATAGAAATCTGCATTCCTAAAAATACTGGTAGATAATATCTGGCTTGTAGGGAGCGAATCGATGGTATTAATAATAAGTCGGGGACTATTTGAAATAGTGCTGGTATCAAGATCAGCGTGAGGAGAAATAGCCAAACTCTGGGGGAGGTATATCGAATCAGATGATAGAGAGAATAGAGAGCCAACAATAAAATCAATATATGTAAGGCCGATTCTAATCTTCCTCTGCGGTGAAAGAAATCCACAAATACATGGCCAGTATGACGGAATAAGGTTTGAGATATTTGGCTGATACTATTTTTAAACAGTGCATAGTAATGCTTGCTGGCATCGAGTTTGCCTGGGTTAGTAAAAATCACGAATAGCCAAGGGCTAAATAAAACTAAACTGCCAACAGCTGCCAATATATAGCTAACAACTGTTCTTGTAATTTTCAATCTCTCTAGAAGAATCACATATAAAGCTTGGGCGATAGCCACAGGAGCGGAAAGTAAATGAGTATAAAAAGTCAAGGCTAAACTCAGGCTATACCAGAGCCAACTTTTAAGCGTATTTTTACGGATTGCTCGTAAAAGAGCAATTCCTGATAAAAGAATTGTCAATGTCCAGAGACTATACTGGGTGGTATTTTGAGCCACAAGCATCTGAAAGGGAGAAACAGCGAATAAAGCGATCGCTATCCAGCCTGTTAGGGAGGAATCGAACAATTCTAGGCATAACCAATAAAGGCAAGGAATGACTAAGATGCTTAAGAAAATCGAGAAAGTTCTGACCGAATGTTCGATGGGGATTAACTGCATCCAGAAGCGCGCTGACAAATGGTATAGGGGAGGATGTTCCGGATTCCTCATCATAGAGCGCAAGGCATCGGATAGAGAGCGTTCGGAATGAGGATGTTGAAAATGCTGTAAATTTTCTTTGTCAATAATTTCCCCAATAAAAGCCATATCTTCGACATCTTGGGTCGTGTATCCAGAAAAACGCATGATACTCCTAACTTCGTCGGCACTATAGACTTTTTGCTCTAAATTGAAAAATCGCAAGCCAATACCGATTACTAAAATAGTGATAATCAAAAACTTTCCGAAATTAGCGGCCGATTGATCGGGTAAATATTTTTTCTGGTTCATCATAGGTTTATTTGTCCGTAGGTCATCAATCAACAAGAATTAATTGATATTTGTTGTTTTAAAAGTTTAATTGATTTCCAACCCAGCCATCTCAGTGATCGTATAAGCGGGTCTGCCTTTAACTTCTTCGTCAATTCGCCCGATGTATTCCCCTAATATGCCAATACTGATTAATTGTACCGCACCCAAGAAAAACACAGCGATCAAAATGGTAGCTAAACCAGTGACGGGAGAGCCTAGTTGCTGTAAGCGCCAGTAGAGAACCAGTAAAGCCATAAACAGGGCAATTAAAGCGGAAAATAAGCCTAAATAACTGGAAATACGCAGAGGAATCCTAGAAAAAGACACCAAGCTATTAATCGCTAAAGCTAGGGATTTTTTAAAAGTGTACTTGACTTCCCCAGCAAACCGGGGATGCCGCTCAAATTGAACGGCAGTTTGTTGGAAACCAATCCAAGCGCGCAAACCGCGAATATAACGATTCCGTTCTGGCATAGAATTTAATACGTCCACTACCTGACGATCCATCAGACAAAAATCCCCCGTGTCCGCAGGGATATCCACGTCGGCTAATTGTCGCAGCAATCTATAGAAAACGTAGGCAGTTAGGCGTTTAAACCAACTTTCTTTTTTCCGTTTTGTTCTCTGAGCTTGATAACCTGCTTGCCAAGAATCAATCATTTTGGGAATCAATTCTGGTGGATCTTGCAAGTCGGCATCGAGGACAACAATAACTTGACCCCTAGCGAAATTGAGTCCTGCCGTTACTGCTGCCTGATGGCCAAAGTTACGAGCAAAGCTAATGTAACATACCCTAGCATCTCTTTCCTGTAGTTCCAGGATTAATTTTAAGGAACGGTCCCGACTGCCATCATTAATCAGAATCAGTTCCACAGAATCATCTAAACTATCCATGACGTCACTGACACGGCGATAGAGTTCTGGAATGGTTTCTTCCTCGTTATAAATCGGGATAATTAGCGAATATTTCGGCATTTTCGACAGTTGGAACGGACAAAAGCTGGGTTTTTATGGCGGCTGCTACGCTCTAAATATTCTGCCAAAGTATCCCTTTTGTCAACTTAATACATTACTGCTAGACAGTTCACGGGGGATTGCCTTAAGACGGACTTACGCCCAGCTTTTGGTCTTACATCCCCTCCGAAAGTTTTTATAGTGAATTTGCGATCGCTAACATCGTCAGGGATTTAATTTTAGATAGTTTAGGGATCGATCGCTGTTGTGGCCAAAGTTAGACAGTTTTTCTCTGCTATTGGATTAAATAGCCAAGGAATGATCGACCATTGCTTGCCGACGTAAACAATTCCAGTAGGCTGCGTAGAGATCTGTCTGTTGACCGCGTAGGGAAGCGATCGCAGGCGCAGCAGGAAAAGGCCAGAGACGATCAAAAACCACTTCCCGATGAGCCAGACGAAACTGTAGCAAATAAACAGAAGCAGGAGCCTGTAAATTATCCAGTAATTGCGCTGCCAGCCGATGTAAAGACTTAAGACTCTCTCTTTCTAGACTAATCGGTTGACTGTAGGCGTTGGGGATCATACCCTCCCCGATTACCTCACCGTATTCTAAACCCTTAGATGTCACCGTGATCGGCAACCAAAGATCCCCAAAAGAAAAATCTCCCTGACTGGTTTTATAGTGCAGGGTATGGGAAACCCAAGCGCGTCTTTCCTCGATATCCCGACAAGCTTGATAAACTTTTTTACCCGGAAAATTCACCCAATTGGGCAATTGAATTGTTAGGGGACACCAGATTAAATTATTTTGGCTAGTTTTACCCGACTCCATTTTTGACCACAAAGAAGCCGTCCCCGTCACCTCCACGGCCAAGGATTTAGGAACCGCATTTTTTAAGGCAATCACCATCTTTTCGGTAACGGGCGATAGCCGAGACATCTGACCACTGGCTTGAGCTTCGGCATTAACGAGAATGATAACTTTGTCCATTTCTTCTTGTGGGTTGGGTGAACTTGAACGAGCAGCGGTGAGGTTGGTTAAGAGTGAGAACTGACTGGGGTTCAATGCTTCTGTAGTCGCCATGGCAAAAGCTATTTCTCTGGATTTTAGCCGATTATACAAGAGCGCAACTATTTTTTACGGATTTTTTCAACAACAACCATCTTCGAGGCGGGATTTTTCTCTCCCCCTCATAGAATACCCTAATTGACACTCCCGTCGCACTAAGCGCTTCGGGATTCTTGGTTCCGCCGAGTTTCCTTAGAGCTTGACAGAACCTATCCAACAGTCGCCCGCGGGAATCTCTCTAGACCAGTTGTTCCACTTGGGGAGCCCCCAAGACAAGACCGCACCGGCTTCCAAGCGTATGAGTTCCGCTATCCTAAGTGCGTACTTAGTCCCTTTTTGAGGATGTTGATAGCGGCGTTAACATCTCTATCTTCTTTCTACATAGCCACAATCGGGACAAACAGGGGTTCTTGTAGATAGAGATTTAGCTACTTTCTGACCACAATGAGCATCGATTTTGACTGGTATTATCGGGGGCTACTGCTACCGTAACCTTACCCGAATAACACGGGAGCATGAAAGCCAAGTCGTTTTACCTCTCACGCATAACTTTTCTGGAACGTTAAGCTAAGACGCATTTTAACCGCCTATCCTTAGATTAGCTGAATCTCCCCCAATCCCTTTACCGTTGCACTCATGCAAGAGGTAGTTAGATATGTGTAAGTATCTAAGCACAATTAATTACACATCTAAGCCACTACTCCGTCAGACTGCTGCTGTGATCCGTAAACAGTGAACTGAAAACTCAAATCCGATCCCTAATAGCTGTCTTGTGAGTCTCGGAGTCTCCGAGTCTCCGAGTCGGGAGGGGAAGTCAGAATAACAGAATGACCTCGCAGGTCTGGAAGCGGAACCCTTCGAAATCGAAGAGCGAAAGTGCAAGGGTTTTGAGTCCCTCGGATCGATTTCTCAACCTTTGTTTCTGGCACTTTTTTGGCTAAAAAAGTGCCGAAACCGTTTTCTAGTAAGGCTTCCAGTAATTTTCAGCCAGCCCTAATTAATTGTGTCTAGCTACTTATTTTGGCAGCATTCCGCTCAAAATCAACACCCTAGGTTGGGGGTGGGGACTATGGGGAGAGTCAGGGTTGGGGGTTGGGGAAGTGGAGAGAAAAAAGCTGGTAAAATAACTCTAGGCAACCTGAAAAAGAAGGGTCACTAACCCCGCCCTAAAGGACGGAGCTTGCCTAGACCAATTTAGGCGACGCAAGTAGAGACTACCGCATCGAGACACAATCTGGCACAGACCTCCGAATGCTTCCCTAGTTCGGATTCCCTCTAAGCTTTATTGGTAAAGCGTTGTTAGACAAGACATCTTGATTGTGTTGCGGAAAGGGACTTTAACTTTACTCTTAAGGATTATCTCCATGGAAAGAGTTCCTGTTATCTCAAAAGACGGAAAGCCATTGATGCCCACTAAACCCAGTCGGGCCAGACGGTGGATTAAAGAAGGAAAAGCCATCGGTAAATTCAACGACTTAGATATTTTCTATGTCCAGCTAACCACTGAACCTTCCGACAACAAAACCCAACCGATTGCCATTGGTATTGACCCAGGTAAATTATTCTCTGGAATTGGCGTTCAATCCTCTCTTTTTACTCTTTGGAAGGCTCACTTAGAACTTCCTTTTAAACGAGTAAAAGAGCGCATGGACAATAGACGGTTAATGCGAAGAGGACGTAGAGGAAGACGGATTAACCGCCAACTTCCTTTTAATCTAAGAGCGCATCGAAAAAAACGATTTTCAAATAGAAAACAAGGAAATGAGCTTCCCTCAATCAGAGCCAATCGTCAACTTGAACTTCGAGTCGTTTCTGAACTCACCAAAATCTATCCAATTACCGATATTTACTTTGAGTACATCAAAGCCGATATTGCTCTAACTTCCGGTAGAAAAGGGGCTAAGTCTGGAAAAGGTTTCTCGTCGGTTATGGTCGGACAGAAATGGGCTATTGAGCAACTATCTCAATTGGCAACAGTCCATACTCGCTTCGGTTGGCAAACCTCTAATCTTAGAAAATATTGGCGACTAGAAAAGTCCAAAAATAAAGCAGAACAATCACCAGAAAGTCATGCTAACGATGGAATTGCTCTTGCCTGTTTTCAATTTTTAGATTATTGTCCATTCCACAATTCTAATGGTCATGGATATGATTGGAAGGGTTCTGTTAAAGTAACAAACGCTCCCTTTGCTGTCATCAAACGTCCTCCTATTAGTCGTCGTCAACTTCACCTGATGGTTTTTTCCAAAGGTGGTAAACGACGTAAATATGGTGGCTCTACCA
>VYLQ01000106.1_pt1 | contig 22473 bp, 18 predicted proteins | sample 5115351 | NCBI WGS metagenome assembly VYLQ01 (sample SAMN12291776, study PRJNA351875) | freshwater metagenome | isolation source: freshwater lake | place: USA: Michigan, Lansing Lake | collected 2013-08-14 | reverse complement strand
TCCTTAAATACCGCTTTGCTTGTAACTTTACTCATGACTTTTGTTCTTCGACAAAACAAAGGTACTAGTCGGCTCGCTTTTCTAACAAAAGCAGCCGACTTTTTAGTCAGCCCCCTCCAGTTTATAGAAAATAGTCAAATGTTATTTGGCTCCGTAGGAGCCACCTGATTAACGCATTGATTTCACGTAACTCCTTCAATTCACCATTTAAATTATTTATTCGTATTCAACTTCGCCTTGCTGAACAACATGTAGTTTTGCTTCTTCGTGCTCCAATGGTAGCCCAGCGAGAAGGGTAGATCCTTTTTACCGCCAGCCCGGTAAGCCGAATCTAAATCCGCCTGATACAACTCTGAACTGAAATCGCTTACTGGCTTAATGTATTCGCCATAGAACAAGCCCGACCATTCTAATTTGTTTTTAAAGTATTTGTACGGAATGCCGGTATCATCTTGAAACACATGATTGCTGTTGCTGATGATCAGTTTTTTGATTTCTGTAAACACATCTTTGTGCATCAAATACGAAGCCGACTTCACAAAAGTGTTGAAGGGCGCGCGTTGGTTGACAAACGAAATAAAGTTAGGACGGTCCTTCAAGCCGCCATTTGAAATACTCACGGAGAAATAATACAGCGTTTTTACTTCTTGCGTAGCGTGGTCTCTGAAAACCAACTTGACACCCGGTGTTTTTTTCCAGTGAATCTGACTGCCTTTGATTTCCACCTCCTGCCCTGCATCGTCCAATGTTATAAACTTCTGACTAAGCAATTCATGACCTGATCGCTCAATGAAGAAATAGAGCGGAGGCAACACACCTTTTACTTGCTTCAGGTCTTTCTCCATGTGCGTGGTGATAAAATAACTCTTGTTGAAGATGTCGCGGAGTGATACACCCAGACTATCCAAGAAAGCATCTCTGTTCTTTTCTGAAATGGTATCCAATGGCACCACTTCACGAATGGGTTCCAGCGCAGCTAGCACATACGTTTTGGCGCGCGGAAACAAATAGAAAGCATGCAGAAAGTCCGGGCCGGAAAATGGATAAAACAACGTCAGCGAATCGTGGATGGATTTTGAGAAAGTGCTCTCTTCCCACGTTTTCATTTTACTCAGGCGCGTATCGTACATTTTCTTCCAGTTCGCATCCATCGATGTCTGGTATTCTTTCCAGTATTTATCTTCCTCCAGTTTCTTGAAAGAACTCTCTGACAGTTGAGGTAAGCCTGCAATAAAGCGAGCCCCATTGTCAAGCACCGTATCTTTTTCGATGGTAGTAGCCGGTGCAGCATTCGTCGGTGTCACTGGCTCATGCACCACCGAGTCTTCCAATGGTGGAACAGAATCCAAAGCCGATTCCGATGCTGTTTCTTTTGGATTGGTACAAGACCAGATAAACCAAGCGCCAACAATTACAAGCAAGAAGATTTTTTTCACAGATATTACTTTTTAGAAACCACAAAATAAATAATTATTCCCGGAACAACCGTAGCCAACGAATACAGAATGATACGTGGGTCATTTACTGTTACATAGTAAATCATCCAGCAAGTACACACTGTAAACAAGATGGGCGGCAGTGGATAAAACGGCACCTGAAAAGGTCTTTTCTCTTTTGGATATTTTCTACGCAAAACAAAAATCCCCAGCACCGTGGCCATCGAAAAAATGGACAGACTGATGGAGATGTACTGAATGATTTCTTTGAATGAACTAACCAATACCAAAAATATAGACCACCCTGCCTGCACCAATATCGCCAGATAGGGCATATCATATTTATTCTTACTGGCCATTACTTTCAGGCGTGGATAATCATCGCCCATGGCCTCCAGCACCCGTGGCCCCGCAATGGTCATGGCACTGAGCGTAGAGAGAAGTGCGACACTAAACAAAGTAGAAAAAGCCAGTCCAACCTTTTCACCAAACAACTTGAACGCAACTACATTGCCAATATCATTTTTTCCACTCAGCTCATCCATGGGAGCTGAATACAAAAACATGGCGTTCAGCGACAGATAAACAATCGTAACAGTCAGCGTGCCGATGATGAGCGAGCGTGGCAAATTTTTCGTAGGGTTCTCCAGATTTCCCGCAATGTATGCCACTGCATTCCAGCCCGTGTAGGCATATACCACAAAAACCAGCGACACCGCAAAGCTGGCACTAACGATCAAATCCCAATCGCCCGCTTTTGGCAGAAAACTTATTCCAGAAGTAATTCCCTCTGCTACAAAAAACGGAGCGATGCAGAAGAATAAAATCAAAAGCAGCTTTAACGAGGTAAGCATGTTTTGCACACGGCCTCCGGTTTTTACACCAAACCAATGTACACCCGATACCAGCACAATGGCAGCAATGGCCACCACTTTGTTGGAGATGCCTAAAAATGTGGATGAGTATTCGCCAATGGCCAGCGCCACAGCAGAGATCGCACCGGCAAAGCCCACCAGCAAACTCATCCAGCCACCGGCAAAGCCAAAGGCAGGGTGAAAGATTTTTCCCAGATAGTTGTATTCTCCTCCTGATTTCTGAAGGGTTGTGGAAATTTCTGCATAAGTAAAAGCCCCCGAAAGCGCTACCACACCACCTACCGCCCACAGCACCAGAATGGCAAAGCCCGAAGGAATGGGTCCCACCTGATAGCCAAGTGAAGTGAAAACGCCGGTACCAATCATGTTGGCAATCACCAAGGTGATACCTACCGTGAGTGTGTATTTCTTTTGATCCGTCATGCGCAATTAATCAACCCGAAAGATGAACATATTTTGTTGTATCGCCAACGGCCCACTGATGCGATGGATTCCTATTTGGGGGCATGGTGCGAGGCGCACCACCAGGCTTTTCGTTGCAAGCGCACGCGTGCCAGCGGCCTTGGCTACACACGCGTTTGCTTTCCACTGCAATCCTTTGCCCACGCCAGCACCAAACGTATATGAACCTCCTAAGAGTATCACATCGCTTTCATTCAGATGCACATTCACTTTTATGTCATTCCTAGGTACGAGGAATCTTCTCGGACTGTCGGAAATAAGTTGCCTCGTTCCTTGGCAGGACAAGAATGGTTAAGGCCTTTCTTAAAATCCTTTTTGATACCTCATCCTTGTCAGTGGAATTTTAAGAAATGCCTTTGCATGCTTCGTGATATGGAGTCACGACATCTCCAAGATGTCAGACGCCTAACTACCCTCACTCCACAAAGCTTCACAGAGAACCGCAGAGGTACATAAAGAGAAAACCCTCTGTGCAACTTTGTGTTACTCGGTGTAACTCAGTGAAATCACTATAAAGTTGCCTCGTACCTCGGCAGGACAGGGTTGGAGAGGAGAGGAATCTTCTGAGGCTTTTCACTAAAAGATGTCTGGTACCTAGTCAATATAAGGGTGATGGAGTCACGACATCTCCAAGATGTCAGACGCCTAACTACCTTCACTCCACAAAGCTTCACAGAGAACCGCAGAGGTACATAAAGAGAAAACCCTCTGTGCAACTTTGTGTTACTCGGTGTAACTCAGTGAAATCACTATAAAGTTGCCTCATTCATCGACATGACAGGGTTTAAGAATAAGTTGTAACTGCTGCTTGACAAAGAGTGAGTGAAGAAAGGAATCTAAGCCGATTCGCGTTTACACTTATCAATACAAATTGAAATCCAACGTGTATTCGGTGTAGGGCACTTTGGACAATCCACGCACCTGCATGGTTACCTTCGGCTCTTTGTCTGCCCAATTAATTTTGATAAGACCGTATGTTTTTTGAATCACCAGATCACCAATGCGGTGCTTGTTAATCTCCACCCATGGTTCCGCCCATGTGTGGGTAATGCCACTCGAAGTAAAGTCGATCAATGGATACTTTATATCAGGCAAATCGATTTTTGAAAATTCAGCAATGTGCCGGTCGCCACTCACAATCACCACTTTCTTTTTAGAAGCAGCAATCACGTCCAGCAGTCGCCCGCGCGCAGCAGGAAAGTTAGCCCACTTTTCAAATCTATGTTCAGCTGCAATTACCTGAATGCTGGAGTTGATGATGAATAACTCCACCCCGGTGCTGTTGAGTTCGTCTGCAAGCCATTGCCACTGTGCTTCGCCCAACACATCGCCGGTGGTGTTGGGTTCGTAGTGCGTCATCTTTTTCTTCGAGAGCGAATCGATGTACGTAACTTTGATAATCGTATCGCGAAACGAACGCGTATCCAGATTGATGATTTTTACTTTTTGTTTTCCCTTACCAACCGTCAGCGCGTTGTACACCCCATCATGTTCCCACACAGGACTAGGCTCGGCAATCCCCAGAAAATCCAATAAGTATTTTTTGCTTTCGTTTTTCTTGCTGTACAATTTACCACCATCGTTTACGCCATAGTCGTGGTCATCCCACGTGCCAGTGATGGTACACATGCGCATTAACTTTTGGTAATCCGGATTCGACTTTTGTTTATCGTACTTGGCCTTCAATACATTCATGTCGTGGGTATCGGCATACACATTGTCTCCACCCCAAATCCACACGATCGGCTTTTGGGCAATCACTTCCTTCCACATTTCCTGTGGCTCATCTTCATCATCGCACGACCCAAAAGCAATGATGGTTTCTTTTGACTGGGCGGTAAGCTGAAGGGTATACAACAAAACCAAAAGGCACATCGACAACGATTTCATAATAAGCAGGTATAGATCATACAAGTATAATACGATTCCCTCATCAATCCATTACCAATCCTGTAAATTTCACGGCACGTGCCACTGAGATACGCCATTTGCCTTTGCCCACAAAATGCAAGGGGTTGTGTTTGCCAATGGTTATTCTTACTTTTCTAATCATCTATTTTAACTATGAATCGTATGAAGTATTTCTTCCTCCCATTCTTGCTGCTCAACACTTTTTGCTCGAGTCAGGCGCAACAGTCCGACTCCGCCTATGTTCGCCAGCATTACGATAAAACTGAAGTGCAAATACCGATGCGCGATGGCATCAAATTATTCACCACCGTTTACACTCCTAAAGACAAAACCAAAACCTACCCCATTCTGATGCAGCGCACCTGTTACAGCGTGGAGCCATATGGAAAAGATAAATTTGAAAAGACACTCGGCCCTTCCAAATACCTGATGCGCGATGGATACATTTTTGTGTACCAGGATGTGCGTGGCCGTTGGATGAGCGAAGGTGTTTTCAACAACATGACTCCTAATATTCCCGGCAACGACCGTAAGAATAAAACTGATATTGACGAAGCATCGGATACCTGGGACACGATTGACTGGTTGATAAAAAATGTGAAGGGCAACAATGGCCGCGTAGGGCAGTGGGGCATTTCCTATCCCGGATTTTATACCGCAGCGGCTATTCCCGATGCACACCCGGCACTCAAGGCATCTTCACCGCAGGCACCAATCTCTGATTTTTTCTTTGACGACTTTCATCATCAGGGTGCCTTTTTGCAAAGTTATCTGGCTGCGTTTGCGGTGTTCGGTTATCAGCACGATGGCCCAACCGACAAGAGCTGGTACGATGACAAAATTCAACGCTTCTATTCGCAGCAACCCAAAGATGGCTATGATTTTAACCTGCGCATCGGTTCGTTGAAAAACGCTACTGAAAAATATCACAACGACAATTTCTTTTGGCAACAGATTGTCGATCATCCTAACTACGATGAGTTCTGGCAGAAGCGCAGCATATTGCCACATCTTACCAATGTGAAGCACGCGGTGATGACTGTAGGCGGATGGTACGACGCAGAAGATTTGTATGGCCCTCTGAATATTTATAAAAAAATCGAGAGCAGCAGCCCTGCTACTTACAACACGATTGTAATGGGTCCGTGGAGCCACGGCGACTGGGCACGCGAGCGTGGTTTTCAACAAATCAATCATATTTATTTTGGCGATAGCATTTCTACGTTTTATCAACGCGAGATTGAACGCAAATTTTTCACGGCCACGTTGAAAGATGGCGTGCAGCCCAAACTACCCGAGGCCTACATGTATGACTGTGGATTAAAAACCTGGAAGCAGTTTACCGAATGGCCTCCCCGCGAAATTCAACCGTTCAAATTATATTTTGGCGACAATGGAAAATTGTCGGTGAATCGGCCAACACGCGCCGAAGCGGTGTTTGAATATATCAGCGATCCTGCCAAGCCGGTGCCTTACACCTCGCAAACAGAAGGTCTGGTGTTTACGCCCCGTCGGTTTATGACGGACGACCAGCGCCACGCGGCACACCGCCCCGATGTGATCACGTTTGAAACCGATGCACTCACCGAAGATGTTACGCTGGCCGGAGAGATCATGGCCAAACTCAAAGTGAGCATGACAGGCTCCGATGCCGACTTTATTGTGAAGTTGATCGATGTATATCCCGACAATGAACCCAACGACACGAAACACAATCCTTCCAACATTGTAATGGGAGGCTATCAGCAACTGGTGCGTCACGAAACATTCCGTGGTCGCTTTCGCAATAGCTATGAGAAGCCTGAGCCATTTAAGCCGAATGAAGTAACCGATGTAAATGTGCAGCTACAGGATATTTTGCATACGTTCAAGAAAGGACACCGGGTGATGGTACAAATTCACAGTACGTGGTTTCCGTACATTGACCGCAATCCGCAGAAGTATGTAGAAAATATTTATAAAGCCAATGACGAGGATTTTATCAAATCCACCATTCGAGTGAATGGTGCTTCGGTGATTGAAATTGGCGGTGGACCCAAAGCCAAAGTGGAGTTGAAGAAATAAGGCGATTACAGCTCACTTACATTATTTCTGAAATGGCTATTTCAGTGCGCTGAATCAGATGCACGTGAAATATTGTCTGGCGAAATTCGTTTCCATGAGGAAGTTATCGCACAGAAAATTTTCTGTAAATTGGACGTTACAAAATCTATAAGCTATGTTTTATCGCCTTTCTGCTTGTCTGTTTTTTTTGATCGTGATGAAGAGTGCGCTTTATGGTCAGGCCAAGTATGATACGCTTCCTAACTTGCCGGAGCATTATGTTCGCCGGATGGCGATGTTTCAGGCAGAACCTGAAACACCCGGTGCCATTGTTATGCTCGGCAACAGCATTACCGAAGGCGGCAACTGGAAGCGATTATTGGGTGACAGCACGGTGCTCAACCGGGGTATTTCCGGTGATGTGACGTTTGGTGTGCTCAATCGTCTGGATGAGGTGCTGCGCCACAAGCCGTCTAAAATATATTTACTAATCGGCATCAACGACCTCTCGCGCAATACACCCGAAGAAGTCATAATCGAAAACATCTTTAGCATCGCCAAACGCATTCAATCCCGCTCTCCCAAAACCGAAGTGTTCGTGCAAAGCATTCTGCCAATCAACGAAACATTTAAAAACTATCCACCTGCCTTTCGCGACAAAAGTAAAAGCATCATCACTATCAATACCCAGCTTGCCCGCTTTGCCGATCGAATGAAGTACCACTTCATCGATGTAGGCAATTCATTTTCCGGTGGAGATGGGCGCATGGAGGCGAAGTATGCCACCGATGGGTTGCACCTGAACCAGTTGGGTTATCAACATTGGGTGCGTATTTTGCGAGCCGATTCGAAAACTAATTTAAAATGATCAACGTAACGCTCTCTGCTATCACCCCAAAAGAGGAGGTGATGAAATCGGTTCAACACTATTTGGCCGAAGTAGAACTCACCGTAGCAGCGCATGACTTCACCCGGCCGTGGGGTGGTTTCTTTGTGATTGATGAGAGCCTCGCCGATCGGTTTATTCAATTGTATTTTCCACACCTGAAAAAAGAAGACCTTTCTATTGCCGGAAAGCTCAGTCCCAAGATATTGATGGTGGCACCCGGTCAGCGGTTGTCATGGCAATACCATCACCGTCGTGCAGAAATTTGGAAATTGATTGCCGGCGTAGCGGGTGTGATCACCAGCGAAACGGATGTAGAGGGACCGCTGCACACATTTACGTTAGGCGAGATCATTCAATTGAAGCAAGGGCAACGCCATCGCCTGATAGGCTTACCCGGTGGGTGGGGCATGATTGCCGAAATCTGGCGCCATACCGATGCGCAACATCCATCGGATGAAAATGACATCGTGCGTGTGCAAGATGATTTTGGAAGAGGTGCCTGACCGAATCAACTTCGTTTAGTTTTAAAAGAAAAAAAATTAGACACGGTCTGAAGCCGGTGGCTATTACCAATGAACGGATTAAAATACTTGTCTAATGACTCCGTTATTGTCTTCCTATTTAAACCAAAATTAAGCCCTCACAATTCAAAGGATTCGTTAGTAAATTGACTAGCCCTTTAATTCCTAACGTATAATCCGTGTTAAACTTTGTTTTTACTCACCTTCAAAGAAGGGGGTATTGAGTTTTTAGATTTGCGCTTCACCCACTTCACACCTTCAAACCAAATCACCGATACAAAGCCTGTCGCAATAGACATCAGTAGTTGATTTCTGCTCAGGTGATCAAATTCAAAGAAAGCGGTGATCGGATGAATGATTAGAATCAATACCAGTAGTGTCACGGTGATACCGATGATGAATAGCACCATCGCATTTTTATATTGTAAGGTGGTGAGGATCGAATAATAGAATGAACGATTGATTAAGGTGAGAAAGATGTTGGCCGTGATCAAGGTAGTGAAAGTCATGGTGCGGGTGATGGCTTCGCTGTAACCCAGGATGACCGCGTATTGATAAATGAATAACGTGCCCGCTGTGATCACCAGCCCTTGCAGTATACTTACCGACAGTTCCTTCCAATTAAAGAAAGTGGTAGACAAGGCTTTGGGTTTTTGTTGCATGGTGTTTTTCTCCATCGGTTCATTTTCGTAGATGATGGAGCACGTTGGCCCCATAATGATCTCGAGAAAAATAATATGCACCGGTGAGAAGAGGGTAGGGTACACCCATCCCAATAGCAGCGGAATAAAAACAGTTAAGATGATGGGGATGTGAATAGAAATGATGTATTGAATCGCCTTCTTCAGGTTGGAATAAATTTTTCGCCCCATGGCAATGGCATCTACCATTTTACTTAGATCGTCTTCCAGTAAAATCAACGATGCAGCCTGCTTCGCAATTTCTGTTCCTTTCTTGCCCATAGCAATGCCGATGTGTGCTGCTTTTAATGCCGGCCCATCGTTGACTCCATCGCCCGTCATGGCTACAATTTGTTGGCTCGCCTTGAGTGCGTTGATGATTTTTAGTTTTGCCTCTGGAAACATGCGTGTAAACAGCGTGGTGTTCATCACGCGTTTGTTTACTTCGGCTTCAGGTAGTTGCATCAACTCATCGCCGGTCATGGTTTGCTCAAAGTTGCGCATGCCAATTTGTTTTGCGATGGCCATGGTGGTGGCCGCGTTATCGCCAGTAATTACTTTTACTTCGATGCCCGCTGCATAAAAATCTTCCAGCACTTTTTGAATGTTCTTTTTTGGTGGATCGTAAAATGCAACGATTCCTTTCAGTTGAAAGGTAAAGTCCTGCTGCCGCGCGGGATAATTGGTTCCCTTAAATTCAGAGACACCCACTGCCAACACACGCAAACCATCGCTGGTCAGTTGTTGAATGGCTTCGGTCATGTGTTGTTTTTCGGCATCAGAAAGATGTGAAACTTGCATGATAGCCTCGGGAGCTCCCTTGGCGGCCACGATGGTGTGACCTTCGGCATTTGTAAACAGGTGTGTCATCATCGGCGGTTTGCCCTCCAATGGATATTCGTGCGTCAGTTGATAATGCGGTCGCTCATCGTTTGTAGTCGACTGGGCATACGCCTGATGCAAGGCTACCTCCATCGGGTCAAACGGAATGGGTTCGCTGGCCCACATCGCCAGGGCAATCAGCTCCCGGTCTTCGTTGGTCAGTTCACCATCGGGTGGAGTGATTTTGTTTGATGCGAGCACAAACAACTTTGCCAGGGTCATTTTGTTTTCGGTGATGGTGCCGGTTTTGTCGGTGCAGATAACGGTGGCGCTGCCCAGAGTTTCTACCGTTTTCATTTGCTTTACCACAATGCCCATTTTCATCAAGCGCCACGCACCCAATGCCATGAATGTGGTAAAGGCTACCGGAATCTCTTCGGGCAGAATGCTCATCGCGAGTGTGAGCGATTGCAATAAACTCTTCAGTATGTTTTGGGTGTGCCAATAGTTCAGTGCCCATACAACAGCAAAAACTACTGCGCCGGCAATTGCCATTTTCTTCACGAAGTTGGCAATCTGTATTTCGAGTGGTGTTTTTTCTTCTGTGATTCCCTCGAGGCTTGTTCCGATTTTACCCAGTTTGGTTGCATTACCCACGGCTGTCACGGTGGCGATGGCCAGCCCGCTTGCAACTGTTGTGCCGCTGAAGACGAACTTATCTTCTTTTTCGGGATCTTTGAAAACAGAGAGCGATTCTCCTGTAAGGATTGATTCAGTAACTGAGAAGTCGTTGGAGTAAACGATGGTGCCATCGGCAGAAATGGAAGTGCCCTCTTCCACCATCAAGCTGTCGCCTACTACTACCTCTTCACTTTTAATTTCAAGTACCTGCCCATTGCGTATCACTTTGCATTTGGGCTGTGCGAAGTCCTTTAGTTTTTCCAGTGCATTTTTGCTGCGCGAAGATTGATAGAGTGAAATGGAAGTTTGAAAGATAATGGCTGCGAGCAGAAATAGACCATCTCCTACTCTGCCGCTAATAAAATAAATCGAGGCGGCCACAAGCAAGAGAATCATCATCGGTTCGGTTGCTACGCGTTTGATCGTATCAAAAAGTGTGTTTTCTTTTTTGTAGTCCAGGCGATTGGCACCGAATTTTTTACGAGCCTCTGCTGCCTGTTCGGTTGTAAGACCATTTACCTGAAACTTGTTGACGATCATTGCGGCTATTAATTAAAAACGATTTGACTAAATAATGAACATCTCTAAAACCTTCTTTTTTTCACCTCAACACTTCCCATCTCCAAAGAGAGAAGGGCAAATTGAGTTTTTAGAGCTGTTGAAACGTAATTTGCCAACGGATGAAGTTAGTCAATTTTTACGACGATTGATAAAGCGGGAATACACCATCGGCAGATTCACTTCTGTATTGATTGTCTGTATGCGTAGAAGAAGTCTGCATGCTACGTGAAGTAGCGGCCAGGAGCGATTGTTATTTTTCTGAATCTAACTCGCCCGCGCTGTTACCTATTTCGGAGTGCCGAATTTGACCACCGAGATAGCCGGTATAACCAACAAGACCGAAGCAGAAGATGGAAACGGTAAGAATACTAAACGCAATCATTACCCGCAGTGATGATTTTTTGTATGTGAAATAGAAACCCAGCATCGACAGGAAGCCGAGTATCACTAACCCGATCAGAGCGACGAGCGCAAAATCTTCATGTTCGCGAATAGTATCTTCTAAAATCCGGGGCAGCTTTTCTACACTCTCTTCGGCTCCTTCGCCGGTTATGTAGGCGATGCATGCCCCGAAGGCAGAGATGATAAACAGAGAGTATCCGGCAATAACGGTCGAATCGCTTTTGGATCAAACACCTTGAATGAGCACAATGCTACCGAGTAATGTGCCGAAGATGGGGAGGTGTGTAATGATAAGATGAATATGCGCTTGATTCATAGGAGTTATTGAAATACATAAAATTTTTCACCGGCTGTTAATGAGAAGTCGCAGTGCTTAGGCAGCGTAGAATACGTGTTTCCGCAAACGGGGCAAACGTAGTAAGTAGAAGGCAGACTATTGACTGTATTGCTGGCGATCACGCCCAAAGCTTGTTCGAAAAAAAGTTTGTGTTTGGCTTCCGTTTTCATCGCGTAGGTAAGGCTTACTGTAGCCACCTGATTACCGGCTGCTTCGGCGGCTCTTAGAAATTGCGGATACATGGTTTTTTCTTCGTAGCCTTCGCCATGGATATCGTCATACAGATTTTCTTTTTTTGACTTCACAATAAATACGGGCTTAATCAATGGCACCGTGTCGCCGGCATCTTCAATTACCGCCTGATGGTTGATGGCATGAATGCTTTCGGCAGTGGACACGGCTCGGTACAATACGGCTATGCTATGGTATCCTTCTGCTTCCGCTTTCTTCGAGAAAGCTTCGTATTTGGCCGTTGCTGTTTTTTCGCCTTTGTAGGCAGATTGCATGTCCTCCATGTTGGTGACTGCAGCGTAGGTACGCTCCTTGCTGAGTTTGTTTTGTTCTTTGTTCTTAAAATCACATGCCGCCATCCACAGGGAGGTGATTGCGATTACGAAAAGGCCATATCTGTTTCGGGAAATTTTCATTGCATGGAGCCGTTAATCTGTGTGCAATGATCGGAGTAAGGAAGGTGGAAATTGTTACAGAAAGAAGGGCAAGTATTTCAATATTCACAGTTATCGTTTTGTATGGCTAAATCGGCAACTGTTATCTTCAATACAGCGAAGCGGGTAATACTTTCCAAGAAATTTAAAATAGCTAATTCAGGCGTAGTCCCACTGAATTAATTTGTTTTTGATGGCGAACAGTACCAGGCCCACTCTGCTTTTTACCTTTAGTTTTTCGAAAAGTGCATTGCGGTAGCCATCGATGGTTTTGGGACTCAGGCACATTTTGTCGGCGATTTCTGCGTATGTTAGCTCACTGCAGGCGAGTTCTAAAAATTGTTTCTCCTGGTTGTTGATGGGCAGTGGCAGCATTTCTTTTGCACGGTCGCTGTTTTCATTTTGGAGCGAATGTACCAGTTTGCCCGTGATAAAATCGGTGTAATAATATCCTTTGTTGGCTATGGCCTCCAGCGCCTCGCCCAATTCGTTGGGTTCTACATCTTTGCAGAGATAGCCTTTCACACCCAGCTTTAGCATTTTTACGATGGTCTCTTCTTTCTCCACCATGCTTACTACCAATACCTTCACGTCGGGATACTGGATGTTGAGCCATTCCATACTGGCGAAGCCATCCATTTTGGGCATGTTTACATCCATCAAAATGATATCGGGCAGATGTTGCGGATTCATCTTTTGCTGCAGGTCGAGGCCATTGTCGGCTTCGAATACGATGTGGTATTTTTTGCTGACTAACTCAATCAGGTTGATCAGCCCTTTGCGGAATAGTTTGTGGTCATCGACTAAAGCAAGGTTAATGGTCCGGTTGGTTAGCATGCTGGAGCGTTAGCGGCAATTCAATACAAATTTTAGTTCCTTCTCCCGGTGCGCTTTGTATCGTAAACTGAGCGTGGATCAGTTCGGCTCTGCTTTTTAGGTTGTGCAGTCCCGATCCGCCGCTCGATAGTTTTTCGTTCAGGCTAAAGCCCACCCCGTCATCGTGAATTACTAAGGTAAACAAATTTTCGGAACTGCTAATGAAAAAGTTGATATGTCGGGCACCACTATGTTTTACGATGTTGTTGATGATCTCCTGCGTCATGCGATAGAGAATGATCGTGGTGTTTTCGTTCAGTACAACGGGGGTGCCTTCGGTCTTTAATTCGGTAATAAATTCACCCGTTTTGGTGAGCTTTTCTATTTCGTTTTCGATTCCTTTGAGCAGACCTATTTTTGCAATAAGGTCACCATTCAGGCTAACGGAGATGGACTTGATGTCGGTGATGAGCTGGCGTGTCAACTCTTTGGTGTCTTCAATTTTTTGGGTGGCTTTTGCCCGGTCATCCAATTGAAGGGTGTTCAAGTTGATTTTGATGAGGCTGGCTACCTGGCCCAGGTTGTCATGCAATTCGTAGGCAAGATGCCGAAGTGTTTGTTCTTTTATTTCGAGTTGGGATTGGAGGAGGGTTTGCTGAAATTTTGTGGTAACCGAATTCATTTCGGCGATGTGTGCCATTCGTCTTTTTTGATAAAAGAGAATAAAAATGACAATGAAAATGATCAATAAAATCAAAACGAAGGATACGACCAAGATTGTGTATATCAATTCATTGTTTGAAGAGGGTACTGTGTTCATTACTTTCTATTCAAGTGGGGGGAGACAATTCCTACTCCAAACAATACAAAGAGACAATAATTGGAAATCGAGTACAATAAATACAAGGTGCTGTAATGTTGATTGCTATAGGTTTGGAAGTAATTGGAAAAACCTTCCAATAAAATATTTAATGTCGAGTGAAAGAGAAACCCAACGCTGATCCAGAAAACAGGCTGTAAATAAATTCGAGTATAGGGTGTGGTGGAAATGATTTCATAAAAATAAATCAATATCAGCACGATGGTGATGACATGCTTTAGTAGAATAGCGTATGAATTGTATTCACCAAAGCCTTGAATGGTGAGTGATAGCAGAACGGATACGAATACAAAGGCATAAGCGACCAAGCGAGATGTATTATGTACCCATTCAGTCTTAATAACGGAATCAAACATTTGAATAATTAAAAAGCACTGAATGGGTACAAGAATATGATAGAGAAACAGATTTGAAAAAAATAACCTTGCCAAGTACAGATTCAGCATGATGAGCGAAGCGGCCCCATCAAATAGTAAAGTTACCAGCAAATACCAACCTAAGTAGATCGCATACTTTTGTCGAGGTTTCTCTGCATAGAGTAGCCAACAAACAATAGATCCAATCAGGAAAAAAAAGTGAAAAAAGACATCTGTCTCTCGGCTCATTACGCTCAAGATAGTATAAAAATTAAGGATTTAATATACGATCGGGAGGGCAAGGTTTACAATGACAGCAGGATTGAGTGATGATGCTGGAGTCAGTAAACTCATCGATATCGATATATGTTTCGAAGTCTTCGTTGACCGGCGCAAGGTAGGTTACATATTCTCCATTTTTAAAGCCATTGTATACACGTAAGTATTTGCAGTCCGGGCTTTTTGCTAAAATTAGAAATACATCAGCAATGGGGAATGAGGTGGCTTTTTTGATCTTGTTAATCTTGCTGTTGGTAGATTCCGTAATGACAGCGTCTAGATCCATGATTTGTGTGCGAATGCCGGCAAGAGTTACTGCATTCAGTTGTTCAGTGCTGCGGTCATTGGCTACAAATGCAGGAGTTCCACATTCCGGCGTCGTGTCGCCTGAGTTTTTGATAAGTGTTGGCATAAATAAATGGGTTTAAGGTTTGTAAATAAATTTCAATAAAGATAAAGGGTATCGTTAGAGAATGTAAAATCGAATTTGGAAAAACAGGTTGTTTTTGCCCTTTTCAGGAAAAACCCCTTTCGAATCTCAGGTTTTTTCCCTTTGCCACGTGTCTGTTTAATCGGCAACCTTTGATTATCAAAAACGGAGATAGCCGAAAATCCGATGAAGAGTAGGCACAAATTCATAATTATTATGGGATACGGTCCAGACAACAATTTGCCTATTGATTGGGGCAAGACAGTGCAATTGCGAGTTCCGCGTTATGCACAGGTTCGATTTACATTTTCCAGCGATGCGGCTTGGGAAAATGCTATTTGTATCTATGATTCCGGGTACAACAAGATTATTGAGAAGGGAAATCAGGCAGGTAGAAATTTGAACCCGGAAACGATTGGGCGCGATCGGAGGGAAGAACGAATTGTATTTGTAACCGGATGGCACAAGAACGGCCCACAAAACGGGGGGTTGCCATGGGTTCAATCTCCATGCAGGTTCTCACCTAATCAAGGCGACAACTTTGGAAGCGGGGTGATTGGCTTTGAAGATTCGGGCGACGGTGATTACAATGATATTGCACTATCATACACATTTGAATAGTAGGAATATCACTAGCATACTGCGATGGGTTTATGTTCGATAAAAACATCGTAGTATATGCTTATTCAGTTTTATTAAAATCTACTTAACATTCTGGTAATACTATAACCTAACAACATCCCAAGTTGATATAATCCATAGGATCACAAAAAAAATAATTGTACATGAATAAAAACTTTACCTACAGAATTGTCAACCTAATCGTAGCGATGATGCTCTTTGCCTGTAATGAAAAACGAGCTGAAACCGTCGCTTCTATTTCAAGTATAAAGCAACCAGGAGAAACAGACCAGGAAGTAATCAACCGGATTGAAGATGAGTTGGTGTTTCGAAATTTGACAGGAGACAGTAGTTTAATGGCTGCTGACTCTATTATCGTGGATTCCACTTTGGTCATTAGCGATACAATCCATTGGATAAAGCATGTCCGCACAATCTCGAAGAGTAAATCTTTGCACCAGTTCAATACAAAATCATTAGAGAGCATTTATGGCCAGAAGGTGCTTTACGGCCGTAACGATCCGGATAATCGGAAAGACTGGTATGAGACAGACACACGCGCACAAGCTACCAGCCAACAAGCTGTTTGTTTCATCGAGAAAAGTAAGTTGGTCAAGTTGCCCAACGGAAATTATTCATTCAAGTCACGCCCATTTTATGAGGCAAAATACTTGTGCAGTACCGAGCGGTTTTATGAACAACCCGTTACCGGATTTTGCTCGGGTTTCGCTATTTCAAAAGATCTTATTGTCACCGCCGGTCATTGCATCGATAAAAAAAATCTGACGGATTTTGTCATTGTATTCGATTTCAAGATGGTTGACAAAGGAGTCGTAAAGAATGAATTCGCGCCAGGCGATATTTATTCACCTATCGCTATTGCAAGTACCGGGCTTAACCAACAGGGTGTTGATTATGCTGTTTTGCGGGTAAATCGTAAAATCCCCAAAAATAGAATATCCTTCGTGCGGGAAAAAAAGGTAAGGGATGGTGAACCGGTTTTTGTCATTGGTCATCCGTGCGGACTGCCTTTGAAAGTAGCGAATACGGCAAAGGTCATTGATAATAAAAACCCATTATTCTTTAGTGCCGACCTGGACACGTATGGAGGTAACTCCGGCTCACCCGTGTATGATTCGGCGCACCAGATTGTGGGAATTTTGGTAAGGGGTGCTACCGACTTTAAGTATGACTTTAAAAATAAATGCTATAATTCTCAAGTATGCGAAACGATTCTTACTCCCGAGTGCGGCGGTGAGTTTGTGTCTCGCACAAATCAGTTTCTACAAATATTAAAGAAAAGCAAAAAATGAAAAATCAATTTCTTCTCATCACCCTTTTGGTGGTACTATTCGGCACCAACGTATTAGCTCAGCAAAGTAATGAATGTAGAACGTGTTTAGCAAAGTGTCGGAAATCTTGTAATAAATGTGAAGATTCAAAGTACTTGCTGATCTATGACTTTCAGTGCAAGAAGTTTAAGCTACTTCGCAATGGTGATACTACCACTATCGATAAGTTGCGCCAATTAAAAGTTAAATACAATCAGGAATTCAAGTTTAGAATAGTGAATGTCAATCGGTACCTGTACGATATTAATTTTCAAGCGGATGATGTTCAATTTAGTAATAAACCATCGCCGTTGTTTGATAGCATTTTTTTGGGTAATGGTTCTATTGATAAACTGATTGCTGGTTTGGGAGGTAAAAGTGAAGCAAAACTGCTTCATGGTAATACCAAACCGCCATCCGCAGCCGAAACATTCATCAACTCCTTCAGGGAATTTAAAGGAAAGTATGATTCGTTATTGGATGATAAAGTTACCGTTTACCGCTATTGCTTGCCGGATCTAAAATGCACTTGTTATGATGATAAGTTTAGTAAGATGAGCAGTAGTTTGCTTCAGGTAAAACTAGATTATGCCAAGGCAAAGAAAGAGTTAACAAAGCAAAAGAGCGATTTCGAGGCGTGTACCAAAGAAAATAAAGAGAAGGAGGGTAAAATTGCGGAGTTGAAAAAGTCGATTGAGTCACAAGGCAAAAAGAAAGAAGAACTTGAAAAGAGAGTAAAGAAACTTGCAATTGCTAGTGATGAAGCGAAGAAACTTAGAAAAGAGATAAAGTCGGTGGTTGCATTGATTGATGAATTGGAGAATGAGCTAAATGATAACACGTTAGAAGATTGTGGCGATGAGGTAACTGAGGATGAGATCAACCAAATCGATCAGTTGGGAGCTTATTTAGATTCTATCAAAGAGGAGAGTTTGATGTCGCTCATTTTGTTTCACAACAGCATGGTAGCCGCTCATTTAGAATTCAATTCATCGCCCATCTTTCCGCAAGGCAACCGATTGAAGCTCGGTATTGGTCTCAATCCCACCGCACAAGCTAAACAACTCAATTTTATGCCGTTGGCGGGGGATAGCATTGGCCTCGATATTCCTGTTATAAAGAAGCCATTTCTGACATTTAGTTCCGGATTGTTTTATTCAAACATACATCAAGATAGTTATGGCACCCGACAAGTACCGGTGAATGGAATCGTTACTGATACCGCTCTGTTTGTTATAACAAAGACAGGCTCACGCGATGCAACTGCCGGGTTTTCAGCGTTTGCCAATCTGGGCATGAAGTTTACCGGAAACTTTGGTGCCGGAGTTTCTCTCGGAGTAGGGGTGACCATTGAAGATACACCGAAGCCAGCCTATCTGGCAGGCTTATCCGCCTACTTGGGTGATCGCAAACAGCTAAACTTCACGTTTGGATTATCTGCCATCCCAACCAAATCACTGAAGACAGAGATCTATCCTGATTTCAACACGCAATATAAGACAGCGCCAACACTGCAGTATACCGATGTAATGAAAACAGGATGGTTCTTTTCAATCACCTATGCACTATTTAACGCGGAGACTACTAAGAATTCAAGTTCAGGGCCGAAGAAGTAGTTTCGTATGCCAGAGATTTCCTAGCTCAAATAAAAAACCAAAAGCCGCTTTCACCTTTAAACCATTATTTATGAAAAAGATTATAATTACTTTCTCTTGGTTTGTAGCCATAACACTATTTTATTCTTGTTCGAAAAATTCGGATGTGGCTCCGAGTTCAACTGCCAATCCCGAAATCTTATCAAAGTCAGATATCGAGGCTTTGAATTCGATACCGCAGGCTAAAGGGTTTGATGCTACAACCGTTGTGCTTCCAAACGGATTATCTGTAAAGAAATATTTGCAAGAAGTTGACCCGGCTTTTTATTCCACGTGGGGGCGCGCAAGTGCAGATCCTTTTGATAATTTGGGGCCACAAGACGCAAAAAATTTATTAATCGCAAGACTCTCGCAAGTGGCATTTAATTTAGTTGACAAAACGAAGCATGTTTATCCAGATGACGGCACCGATAAGCCTGCGCAAAACGGTATTGCTTATTCCTATGGTTCGAAACAATATCTCAATCGATCTAAACCAAATCCATCCGCATGTACATACCAAATACATGGATTGGATTGTTCAGGCTTTCTATTTCAATTATTCAAAGGCGCGGGTATCACAATAGTTGACGGAAGAGCAAATGACCAGAGAGATACGGCACGCCTACAAGCTGCCATACAAAAATCAATTCCCTCATTATCGAAGGTGAAAATGCAGGATCTTACCATCACACCGGATAAATTTCAAGCAGGCGATATAATCTATTGGAAAAATGAAAACGGTGAGGCTAAACATATCGGATTGATACTACGGGATGCAACAGGAAATCTGGCCGTGTTTCAATCAAATGGATCTCCTGATGATTGCGACGCTAATCTAAAGAAAGGACCACGTCCACTACTACTCACCAATCCTTATTGGTTTGGCACCAACCAAAAATATGGCATCGTTCGAATTAATGTTGATATAAGTGGTAACTACACTATGTTTTTCCGATGCACAGGTTCTACAACGGATGCAATTAAATTGAATTTGACTTTTCCAACGAAAAACACAAACTCGTTTAAGGTGAATGGTAGCGGTACCGATTACAATGGTGCTACCCTGAATTGTGTGGCCGATTTAAAATATGACAATACGACGAATACACTTTCAGGTAATGTGTTAACGACATCACCGTCGCAAACCAGCTTCTATCGAAACGATTCTTTTTCGGCAAAATTATTAAGAGATAACACAGCATACTTTCCATTGACTCTGGGTGCTAATAACAATGCAGGCTGTAAAGCAGAAGCACGACTTAAAAATAATAACTGATGGAGTGATTTTAGTTTTGTATTAAGAACCATTATTCCCCCTCAAAGTAAAGCGTATAATGCTTTTGGCAGTTGGGGTTGAAGCTCGATTGACAAGCACATATATTGTACAATGGTTGACTCACAAACGCGCGCACCACAGAGAATTGCCTCTGTGGTGCGCTTGCTTATGAGCAACTGCTTTACCGTACGACCTGACTCTTATTATTCTTTGATTACTAAGCGAACTACTTCTTTTTTGAAGCCCTGTTCAAAATATGCGATATATAAGCCGGCTGCTAATTTTGTAGTCATCTTAACTTCGAAAGGTTGACTTTCCGTACTTTCAATGATGCCTGTGAAAACGGCTTTTCCAAGTTGATCAAAAATGCGTAGACGAACGGGTTCCTGTTTGTTGGATGTTTCAATTTGAGCATAAATGTTTTCCGAGCGAGTTGGATTCGGAAATAATGTGGGAACAAAAAATCCGGATACATCATCCACTTCTTCAGATACGAGCTTTGAAAAACTGAATTTCCCATCAACATCTACTTGCTTTAACCTATAGTAGTTCATCCCTTTGGCAGGCATTCTATCGATGAATTGATAATTTGTTTCTTGTGTTGTAGTACCGGCTCCCTTCACGACGGCAATGGTTTTAAATGTTTCGCCTGTAGTGGAGTGTTGCAGTTCAAAAAAGTCGTTATTCAGTTCAGATGCCGTGACCCATTTTAGGTACACAGACTGAGATTCACCTAAGGTTGCAGTAAAATCCTTCAGAACAATGGGCAAAGGATTTACATTATTAGAAAGCGAGCCAAATGTAAATGATCCGAATTGACTTACTGCTGCGGTCGTGCTTATTGTTCCGGCGAGTGCACTAGAAAGTGAACACGAACCTGTTGTACTGACAGAATTATTATTGTTTTGCCAAGCCGAACCATTATAGCGAGCAACGCGCAAGTCGGTGGTGCTGCAATCGTCGATTTGGCTATACTGAGAATCCTCCCAATATAAGGTTACGGTAGCGTTGCCTGAACCGACCGTTTGATTGAGCGTCCAATATTCGCGTGCACTCACATTGTTGAAGATAGGTAGTGGGGCAGATGCGCTGGTATATATTCCAAATGGGGTGGAGAAATAACGCGCTGTAAATGTGGTTGAAGCGGAGGGCGCACCAATGCCAATTCTTGCAAAACGCGTGGCACTTCCTGTAGGGAAAACAAAAGCTGTTGTGCCCGCTTTTTGGACTGAGCCATTCACGTAACTCAATGCATTGGCTCCTGTGGAGGAGGACCCAGCTAAAAATAGCAAGGTTGCATTTTGTGTTACAATACCGTTTGTAAAAGTAAAGTTGTTGCTAATTTGATGAACGCCGGTCGAAATTGTTAAACCGTATGAAGAATTTATCACAACATTGTAAAGGGTCTGTGTCCCGCTGCAACTTAAAGTTCCAGCGTTCGAGCACCCAACAAAATTCAGTGTGCTTGTATTTGCAGTAAACGTACCGTTGTTTGTAAAATTTCTATAAATAAACAAGCGATTGCTGCCGCTGATCGTAAATGTTGCGCTTGGGTTGATCGTGATGTCATAAACGCTTGCGTCACTGGTAAGTGATAGAGAATTTGGAGTTCCAGAAGGAATAATAACCGATGTAAATCGATCGGGGATAACTCCTCCAGACCAGTTTCCGGTATTATACCAATTGCTGTTAGAAGCTCCCGTCCAAGTTCGCGATGCTCCAGATCCGTTTATAGTAATCGAATTCGACGTGTAAATAGTTGTAAAGCATCCACCCAAATTTGGGGTAAGCTCACATAGCACGATATCACCTGGAACGAGTGAGGTATTCGTGTAGGTGCTGGTTGTGCCGGTTTGCATGGTCGAGCCATTCACCTTCCATGTAAAGGTCGGGCTGGCACCAGCATTGGTCGCAGTTGCTGTAAAGAAACCAGCATTAGAATTGTTCACTGTCAGCGCATTGGTAACGGTGCCATTTATTGTATTAATGGATACGTCTACCAACAACGGTAAAGTAGGGGTAACTCCGCTCGAATAAAACAAAACACCATTACGATAATACTTCACCACATTGGCCTCTACGGCTACCTTAAACACATCGTTGGCTGCATATCCGCCAAAGACGCCTCGGCCGTTTCCTGATTCATAAATTTCCCACTGTGCATCTCCCCGCAGGTAAACGGCATACTGGATGGTGTTGTAGTTAGAGTTGGCATTGGTGGTGCTGAGCCCAACCATGCGGAAGGTATTGGTCTCGGTTGCGGTGAATTGCAAGTATCCGTTATTGGAGACCCTATTCCACGAGGCAGCGCCCCCATCCCAATTTCCATTGGATTGGATTTTTGAAAGCGTGTTTCCGCTCGCGAGGTTGTTGGTAAGGTCAGAAATTTTCCAAACTACTTGTTCAATGCCTTCTGTACATGCAGTGGTTGAGATTGTTCCTGCAACATAAAAGTCGATACTGGTCGGAGCTGCCACCGCTTTGTTGGTGATGGCGTTGGAGGTGTAGGGAGGCACGAGTGTACACCCACCCAGGCCTGGTGTCATGGTGCATGTTACAACA
>VYLQ01000209.1_pt1 | contig 23190 bp, 27 predicted proteins | sample 5115351 | NCBI WGS metagenome assembly VYLQ01 (sample SAMN12291776, study PRJNA351875) | freshwater metagenome | isolation source: freshwater lake | place: USA: Michigan, Lansing Lake | collected 2013-08-14 | reverse complement strand
AATTACTTTTTTTCTCAAGTCTAGGCTATAAGACATTTTTCTGTATGGGTTGCTCGTTTCTCTTTATTTTACCTTATTTTTCCCTCGTCTCACACTTATTTGATATGACTATAGCTCTTGGTTTTCTTGATTCTGCTTTCGGTAAGCTTCCTACCAAAAACCCGCCCCCGTCTGATTCGAAGTCGGAGGCGTTGATTAAGGTGGGCAGTAGTTAGTCGTTAATTTCTATGCCATCTATAATACAGTCCCTGTCAGGGTTCTGTCCATTCTCAATTAACAGTTCTTATTGCACTGACTAATTACCCTTGACATTTTTGCTCTATTATTATAGAGTAACGTCAGTTCGGGGCAATGGGTGAAAGATTTAAATAGCACCCAGCAGCTAAATTATAGTACTGTTGGTATAAAACTATGGACTTATTGTTTAAGAGAAAAATTCAAAGTTATATTCAATTATATTTTCCTCCTATACTCAAAGAACTTATATATAACTTTTATGATTATAATTTAAAATCAAAGCCCTATCTAGAAACGGAAGTTTTAAAGTGTCTATGCCCCTACTCAAAAGTTGCCTTAGACATCGGCTCTAACAATGGCCAGCTTATCCCTTTTATGATGAGAAGAGCTAGACAAATAATTGCATTTGAACCTTTACCCAACCTTGCTAAAAGGTTAAGAACTAATTTTCCGTCCCAGTCTGTTATCGTTCATCAATGTGCGTTATCTGACCGAGAAGTTATGGTGGATTTACGGATACCATTATTAGACGGGAAAGAGCTAGTAGGACTCTCATCGATAGAAACCAGTAATACTCTTAGCGATCTTTCAACTAAAATTATAAAGGCTGAGTGTAAAACCCTTGATAGCTTTAATCTAGAGAACGTGGGGTTTATAAAAATAGATGTAGAAGGTCATGAATTAGGGGTTTTACAAGGTGCAGAAAAAACTATTGCATCATCTCAACCGAATTTCTTAATTGAAGTAGAAGAACGGCACAGAGAAGGAGCTATAGAATCTATAAAACAATTTTTCTATGTCAGAGATTATAAGGGCTTCTTTATTTGTGATAACAAGCTACTTCCTTTAGAAAGATTTAATATTGTTGAGCATCAGAATCCTAAAAATATAGGTATAGACAAAAAATTGCCAGGAGCTATTTACATCAATGATCTCATTTTTATCCCGACTGATAAAATAGCTAAAATTTTTTCTAAGTACTTGTCATAAACATACCTATAGCAGTCCTAAATGAAATATAAACTCATCTGCTGCCTCCTGTCTATCCGCTACGAGTTAGTTCACAAAGTAGATAAGGATTGCTATAGTATCGTGGGCTTGATGGAGTAAACCTTAGAGTTTAGCAGTTGAATCGCAACATTAACAAAAAATTATGGTAAAAATAATAATAAGAGATTGTAGTGCTTAAAATAATCAGGCAGGGTTGGCATTTTTGCCGACTGGAAAAATTTATGCTAAGATTGTGGACTGAATGGGTGATATAGCAAGCTAAAGTCTAGACTGTCTAAGGGTTGCTGCTCGTATATCTCGGCGATAATTAGCACACTTATGGGGGCTTAAGTTCATTAATGCCTGAGTTTCAACATAAAACATTTGCCAAGACTCTACCCAGGCGTTAGCTGGCACTAACATCGGATTTTAACAGGTCAAAAGCCTTATTTTAAAAGGGTTTTATCATTATTCAGCATTTAGTTAATCCTTTTTCCCACAAAATGGGGAAAGGTAATTTATTTGCTAACTCTTCTAGGTTGACCCATCGGTAGCTCTGCAGCAATTGTACTAGGATAGATAGAATTAGGTACTGCGCTTTATTGACTTGTGTGACTAGATGATTTTAGTAACTTTCTGGTGACATTTGGTTGATTTTCCTGAAGTTGCTATGATAGCAACTTCTTTTTTTGCTACATTTTGCTACACTTCTCTTATCATAAGGATTTCAGGCTTCTTTGTCATCTCGTCATGCTAAATCTGGTTATTAAAGACTGATTATCTATTGCCCCTATTGCATGAGTGCCTATTGCCTGTCCTGATATGTAGCCTATACTTAACGGATTTAGTATCAGACAACCTTTACAGGGACTTTTAGCTGATTATGTTCAACACTATGATGTTTACGAAAATGATCCCGAACTAATGGGTAGATTTAATTGCAGAAATCATGCCGATTTTCATTTTGCTTATCTAAAGTCTATTTTTGAAGCTAAAGGTTTGTCTTATTCTAAAAAATTCCCTGGGGTAGCTCAAGAACAATACTATCTTAATGAATTAAAAAAGCGTATCGACGAAACTGAACACTTAAAAACCTTTCAGAAATTTATCAATTTTTGTGATAATATTCGCCAAAATTTCAGATAAATTGATCTGTGGTGCTTCTGCCAAGGATGAAATATAAGCTGATCTGGCATCGTCTCCTGACTAATAGCTGATCGAGAATACAAGACTATGACAAGGCTTTTGTCCTAGAAATTTCTAGTTCGGCAGATTTTTGTAGTATTGTAGTATAATGGTAACTCCAGAAAAACAATCCTAAAAGTGCCGTCAGTCTCTTCAGTTAGCAGTTAGCAGATAGAAGTTAAAAATTGGCAATTTACTTGATGTTATGGCTTCCTTACGCGATATTCTCAGTTACTATCGCAATTATCAAAAAGCCGCCTTTTTGAGTATTGCTGCCTCCAGTGTCTTTGAAATTATCGATCTGATGGTTCCCTACGCTGTCGGACAGATTCTTAATGTTCTTTCTGATCAACCTTTAGATGGATTCGTGCAATCTTTAGTTAATCGCACGATGCTTTTAACTCCCTTTGCCTCAGAAAAGTGGGTTAGTTTGGCAGTATTATTAGGCTTAATTTTCCTAACCACGGTAATTAAAGCACCAATTCAGCCTTGGGTGGGTGTCTGGTTTCACTGGGAAATATCCTTAAGAGCGCGACGAGATCATCTCAGAAAAATTGTTGCCAAAATTCTCACCTTACCCCTATCTTTTTACGATGAAAATAATCCAGGACGCATCGCTAACCGGATTGCCAAAGGGATAGAAAATCATACTTGGACTTATCCCGAAGTGGCGGGAATGATGATCCCAAAACTGTTTAGAGTTTTGGGTATCTTTATTGTTATTTGGATAATTCAATGGCAGATCGCCCTTACTTTTCTTATTTCCTTTGTATTAATTGTAGCTTTTATTTTGAGATATTTAAAAGATTTAATGCAAAAAGAAAGAATTCTTGATCGGCATATCGAAAATACCCAAAGTCGCAATTCTGAGATTATTACTAATATTAAAACCGTCAAAGCTTTTGCCACAGAAGGACAAGAATTATATCGTCAGAAACAGCGTTTAGAGAGAGAATTTACCTACGTTATCCATCGCATTCATAAGGGTTATGTGGACTTAATTACTTGGGAAAAAACCCTTGTCCAGGCTAGTTTATTTGGAGTATTTTTTTTTACTCTCCTAGCCACCGTTCAAGAGAAAATCTCGATCGGGCATTTTATCACCACCTATACCCTCGCTAGTATGGCCTATGCGGAATTAGATCCCCTATCCCAAATGGCAGAAACTTTCGCCCGTCGCTATGCTTCTATGGCACGTCTAAACGAATTTATCAACTTGCCAATTGGTACTGATTCCGGTAGTCTTTTAGCCGATCATGCCCAACATAATCCCTATCGTTTTACGGGGAAAGTAGAATTAAGTAATCTCAGCTTTGGCTATAGTGCTGAAAGAACGATTCTCAAGGATATTAATCTGCTGATTGAACCCTATCAAACCGTGGCATTAGTGGGAAAATCTGGTTCGGGAAAATCCACTTTAGTTAAGTTACTTTTCCGCTATTTTGAACCGAATCAAGGGCAAATTATGATAGATGGCGAGGATATTAGTCGATTGGATGTCACTTGGTATCGGCGACGGTTAGCGATTGTCCATCAAGAAGTAGATGTGTTTAATGGTACGGTGTTAGAAAATCTCACTTACGGTAATCCTAATATTAGCTTCGAGAAGGTAGAAGAAGCCTGTAAAATTGCTCGTGTCGATGAATTTATTCAGGAATTACCTAATGGTTATTCCACTATTGTAGGGGAAAGGGGCGTGCGTCTTTCGGGGGGACAAAGACAGCGTTTAGGAATTGCTAGGGCGTTAATTGTTGATCCAGATGTGTTAGTTTTTGATGAGGCCACTTCTAGCTTAGATTATGAGTCAGAAAGAGCCATTCAACTAGCTATGAAATCCATTTTAGGCACTCGCACCACGATTATTATTGCCCACCGTCTCAGTACCGTTCGAGAAGCTGATCAAATTGTCGTCTTAGATAATGGTCGCATTGTCGAGATCGGTAGCCATGATCAATTATTAAATCAGCAGGGAATCTATCAACGTCTCCACTCTTTACAAGAAAGTGCTGAACTGGTTTAGTCTTAAAATAGTCCCCGATAGCGGACCGAGAAAATATTATCTAATGGAAGTTGATACCATGTCTAACGAAACCGTTACCTATTCCCTAGAAGCTGTTTTGACGAGGATTGAGGGGAAAATTGACAATCTCCAATTATCTGATTATCTGATCTCTGTATGCGAGAATAGCCTGTGTAAACAACCTAGGTAATTGTTATGGTTGCAAATATACAAAATAGGCAGTTTAACGGGTTGTCTAGTCAAGAAGCTAGTGATCGCTTGAAACAGCACGGCTACAACGAACTGCCCTCGACCCAGCATCGTACTTTTTTAAGGATCGCCCTAGACATTATCCAAGAGCCGATTTTCTTACTCCTGATTGCCTGTGGTGTCATCTACCTCTTTTTGGGTGATGCACAAGAAGCTCTGATTTTGTTGGGGTTTGTCTTTTTTATTATTGGCATCAATCTTTACCAGGAGCAAAAAACGGAACGTTCTCTAGAAGCACTGCGGGACTTATCCAGTCCTCGGGCTTTGGTGATTCGAGATGGGGAGCGGCAGCGAATTGCCGGCCGAGAAGTGGTACAGGGCGATCTGATCGTGGTGGAGGAGGGCGATCGCGTTCCTGCGGATGCGATTTTGTTGTGGTCGACTCACTTGACGATTGATGAATCGCTGTTAACCGGAGAGTCTGTTCCGGTCAGGAAACGCACCATCCACAGGGAAGAAGACCCGAAGCACCTTTCAGCCACCTTGAGACCGGGTGGCGACGACTTACCCACCGTCTATTCTGGCACTCTGGCGGTACAAGGGCAGGGCATTGCCCAGGTGCAAGCAACGGGTATCGGCACTGAAATGGGAAAAATTGGCAAAGCTCTGCAAACGGTTGAACCGGAAGACACGGTCTTACAGAAAGAAACCCGTCGCATTGTCGGTAAATTGACGATGATTGCGCTTGCCATTTGCGCGGCGGTGGTCGTGATTTATGGATTAACCCGGGCCGATTGGTTGCATGGCTTTTTGGCAGGATTAGCCCTGGCGATGGCAATTTTGCCCAATGAAATTCCGGTGGTGCTGGCCATCTTTCTGGCTCTGGGAGCGTGGCGATTCTCGCAAAAACAGGTACTAACTCGTCGCATTCCAGTGGTTGAAACCCTGGGTTCTGCCACCGTTCTTTGTGTCGATAAGACTGGAACCCTGACATTGAACCAAATGGCTGTTAAACAGTTGTTGGTTTACAGCGGCTCCAATGCTTATCTGTACGATGTGACGCTCCACGAGCGCGAACCCTTGCCAGAAGTCCTTCACCCCCTGATCGAGTTTGGTATTCTAGCGAGTCGTAAAGATCCCTTTGACCCGATGGAAAAAGCTTTGCAGCAAATTGGTTGGGATTACCTAGCCAAGACTGAACACCTGCATAGCGATTGGCAACTACTGCACGAATATCCCCTGTCCACCGATCTCTTGGCCATGTCCTGTGTCTGGGAATCCCTGACGGGGGAGCTTACCGTTGCAGCAAAAGGAGCGCCAGAAGCGATCGCCGATCTCTGCCATTTCAGCCCGATTCAACAACAGGAGCTTGCCGAACAGATCCAGGCAATGGCCAGAGAAGGTTTGCGAGTTCTGGGAGTCGCTCAAGGACGCAAAATTGGAACATTACCCAAAACTCACGCTCTTGAGTCATCTGGGCCTCTAGCCTACTTGGAATCTGACGATCGCTTACCTGTTCAACAACACGACTTTGAGTTTGAATTTGTCGGACTCATCGGACTGGAAGACCCCGTGCGTCCTACTGTTGCACCTGCGATCGCAGAATGCTATGGTGCGGGAATTCGCGTTGTGATGATTACGGGTGATTATCCAGTAACAGCCCAGAACATTGCCCGTCAGATTGGACTCAGGCCTTTAGACAAGGTGATCACTGGCAGGGAACTGGAGCAAATGGGTGAGTCGGAACTGCGCGATCGCATTCAAAGCACCAACATCTTTGCCCGTGTCGTCCCCGAACAAAAACTATTGATTGTCAATGCACTGAAACGCTCCGGTGAAATTGTGGCCATGACCGGCGATGGTGTCAACGATGCCCCAGCACTCAAGTCTGCCCATATCGGCATTGCCATGGGTGAACGGGGTACCGATGTAGCGCGAGAGTCTGCCGATCTGGTCCTGTTGAAAGATGATTTTTCGTCCATTGTCGAATCGGTCAAACTGGGAAGACGTATCTTTGACAACCTGAAAAAGGGGATGGCCTATACCTTAGCCGTTCACGTTCCGATCGCGGGTATGTCGTTGATTCCAGTCATGTTTGGCTGGCCCTTGGTGCTACTCCCCATTCACATTGCCTTTCTGCACTTAATTATCGATCCGGCCTGCACGGTTGTGTTTGAAGCTGAACCGGCAGAAAGCGATATTATGCGTCGCCCCCCCCGTAATCCCAAAGAACCCTTGTTCAGTCGTCGGACGTTGCGATTGGCTTTGCTTCAAGGGATCAGCGTTTTAGTGGTACTGGTTATTGTATTTGCGATCGCCTATAGCAACGGCAATAGTGAATTTGATGCTCGTGCCTTAGCATTTACGACATTGATTATCTCCAACCTGGCTATGATCCTAACCAATCGTTCCTGGTCCCGAACGATTCCAGAAATGCTCCAAGCTCCTAATCAGGCTTTGTGGTGGGTGATCGGCGGTGGACTCCTGTTTTTGGGATTAGTTCTCTATGTTCCCTTGCTACGACATCTGTTCAGCTTTTCACTTCTACATACTGATGATTTGCTGGTTAGCTTAGTTTCTGGAGTTGTCAGTATTTTCTGGTTTGAAGGACTAAAACTGTGGAACCGTCGGAACTTGAACATCTAAAAAATAAGCATGAATGGATGATCACAACTTTTCTGGAAAATGTTTGCATAAAAGACATCATAGATTCCATGAGCGGTTAACAAATTGTTGCACCAGTGCGCTATGTAGTTGCTTGAATGAATTGTGCCTACCTACTTAATAATCAGCATGGTGGGTTAAATCAACAAGTTTAACCCTCTGCTAACCAGCGCACGGCATCCTTAGCGTGGTAGGTTAAGATAATATCAGCACCCGCCCGTTTAAAGCTGGTTAAAGTCTCTAAAGTCACCCGTTTTTCGTCAATCCAGCCATTTAACGCCGCCGCTTTAATCATTGAATATTCCCCCGACACATTGTAGGCAGCCACGGGTAAATTAGTCATTTCTTTGATTCTCCAGATAATATCCATATAAGACAGGGCAGGTTTCACCATTAACATATCTGCTCCCTCTAATACATCTAATTCCACCTCTTTTAAGGCTTCCCTGGCATTACCCGGATCCATTTGGTAGGTTCTGCGATCGCCGAATTGGGGGGTAGAATCAGCCGCATCCCGGAACGGACCATAATAGGCAGAAGCATATTTAGCCGTATAGGAAAGAATCGGCGTATCACTATAACCGGCCTCATCCAATCCTTGACGAATTGCCTGCACAAAACCATCCATCATTCCCGACGGTGCAATGATATCCACTCCCGCTTTTACCTGGGAAACGGCGGTTTTTTGCAATAATCCCAGAGTAGGATCGTTTAACACCCTGCCGGTTAAATCTCCCGTTTGCAGATAACCACAATGACCGTGGTTGGTATATTCGCACAAACAAGTATCGGCGACAATGAGTAAATCAGGAACTGCCTCTTTAATCGCTGTGGCCGCTTTTTGGACAATACCATGATCGTGCCATGCTCCCGTCGCCTCTGTGTCTTTACTTTCCGGCAGCCCGAATAAAATAATCGCTGGAATTCCTAAATCCCGCACTTCCTTGGCTTCATCAACAATTTTATCGATTGATAATTGGTACACCCCCGGCATCGATTTGACTTCCTGAGCAATACCTTCCCCCGTCGTGGCGAAAAGGGGATAGATAAAGTCATTGGCTGTCAAGACGGTTTCACTCACCAGACGGCGCATTTGAGGGGTTTGACGCAGACGACGGGGGCGATGAATAGGAAACATAGTTTTTTGTGATTAAATCGGGAATCTGGTCTCGATTCTTTATTTTAAATCTTTGCTGAGGATGAACACAAATCAATTCAGCCGGCTGCGGGCTGCCGTCAGCTAGGCGCAATATTTAGTTATTTTGAGCTTAATCACACTATTTAGGTCATTTTTGACCTAACGAGGCTTTATACTCGTTTTAAGTCCGAAAAACCAGCAATTTGACTAAAATTTAATCTTTATAGCGATCACTTTTGCTGTAGCCACCACCGCATCTATTTACAAAACTTTACCTCATCAGTGATCAGTGATCAGTTACCAGTTATCAGTTATCAGATGTGAGTTTTTAGTTCACTGATGGCTCTCTTGGATATTGGCTGAAAAATGTTCACGGTGTCACATTAGAGGCGCAAGCGTTCACTGATTACTGTTTACTGTTCACTGTTCACTGACACCCAAAACCCATCTCCATTTGCGGGAAGGATCGTTTATTCTAGGAAGTAAGAGCGATCGATTCAGGATTTTTGCTATGGCCAACTTAGGTGATTTAGTCAAAAAAGCAGTTTATTTGGGCGTAGGCATTGCTAATTATGCCGCCGAAAAAGCTGAAGTAAATTTACAAGAATTAAGAAATCAAGCCCAAAAATTAGCCGATGAAATGATTTCTCGCGGCGAAATAACGACGGAAGAAGCGCGCAAATACGTTGATGAGTTGGTGAAACAGGCACAACAGCAAACGGTGGCAGCTAACGAATCTAATATTCCCCATGAACCCCGACGGATAGAAATTATTGAAGATGAGGAGGACACCAAAGCAGCCGATCCCAAAGTAGATGAATTGCGGCAACAGGTGGAACGCCTTCAGGAAGAATTACGGAAACTGCAACAGGATTAAAACCTAGATTTTAGCGACAAATAATTAATTATTACCAGACAAGGGATGCAAGGACAAACATGGACGATTGGCAGAAAGATTTTTGGGAAGTTATCGAAACTGTCGCGCTGGGAATTGAAACTTTTTTCCAAGAAGTAGCCCAAACTATCGAAGAAATTAATGAGGAAATTATCATCGATCTGGAACAGTTTATTCAAGAGGTTTTACCCCAGGAATTAGAAGAATTTTTTAACCTCGATGAATACCCCTTTTCGGAATTAGATGAACCCTCGGATTTTATGCTCACTCCTAAGGTTAACCCCGATCCTAACACCCATCCTGCTTGTATCGGTTGCCGTAATTATCACGGTTATATCTACGGAGGCAATCTTCTCGTCTGCGGTTTCCATCCCTACGGTTGGGATAGTGATAGTTGTCCCGATTGGCAAGCAGAGGATTAATTATTTTTCGATAAAATCAGGTAGGGTTATTATCCCTACCCATAACTTTTATCTCAAAGCAGTTATCCGTCATTTCTAGTTAGGAATTACCCTTGGGAGCATGGTAAGGTTCAGAATCAAAGGGCTGCGTCCCCACATCGGGATATTCATCATTGTTGGGACTAAAAATGCGAGCGAAAGCCTCTGTTAGGTACTGGACAAAATTGTGTAACGTATCCTTGATATTCATTGCTTTTCTCTCCGACTCTCGACAACAATCTCTGTTCAACTTCGGATAAGGTTGATTCACCCCTCCATCCCCATTAAGTAGGGAGGCACAATTATTTGTAGGATGGGTTAGCGCACTTCGTAACCCATGGGAGCGTTGGGTTTCATGCTTCAACCCAACCTACGTTCATCTTATATTTAATTCCACCCACCTACTTAATAATTCTCCTATTTTTGTAAAGGAAAAATTATTCAATTAAATCGCTGAACAAATATTTGATTGTTGTCCAGAAAGGACTGTATTTTTGTTGATCATCTAGGCATAAATATCGATTGACAAAAACTGTTAATTGAGCATTGTCTATCTCCTCATCCAAAAAAGGATCGATGGCTGCCTTACGAAGTGCCTTGAGTTTATTGAGGTTTAATCCCAACTTTTCGATAGTATTAATTGCTTTTTGATCATCTTCTTGTGCAGGTTTAATTGTACCATCATAGTTAAAGGCAAAGTGAGACTCACAATCGGGATTAAGTGGAGAGATTAAGAGATTTTCATCAAACCAGCTATTTTTTAGATTACTACAGTGCCGAGGTTCACCAGTCCTAAGATTTGCCTGACAGGAACATAGCAAATTGGCATAATCTAAGGGATCAACAGTGGGATCACTTTGAGGTTTAAAATGTTCTATATGGCATTCACCATCAATCAATCGATTTTCACAATAACAACATATTTCCCCCTGTTCTGTCATCAACGCTTTAATTAGTATTTCTTTTGGTTTTCCCGCTAAATTTCTAAAGTCGGGCTGCCAATCTGAGTTAGCTTGCTCTTTCCAATTCTTAAACTCCGGTGGTTCTTGTCTTTTCCTAATATACTTCATTTTCCGATAATTTCCTTGCGTCGAATAATAACTTCAGCTTTAATTAATTCTGGATCATCTTTAATTTTAATTTTAGCTCTGAGATCATTGATTTTATTTTTAGCTGCCTCTAATTGATTTTGAGATATTTGTTCATAGATATCTTTCAAAGCTTCAGCGATTTCCTGGGGACGAGTTGTCTCTAATCCCATCAAATCTTCCAAAATTCGATCAACATTTTTGCCGTAGGACTCTTGCACGGGATGAATTTTTATTCCCATTTGTGTTTGTTCCATGAAGTGTAAACTTTCTGGCTGAACATGAGTGATAATATTAGGAGAATGGGTGGAAATAAAAAATTGACAGTTAGGAAAAACTTCTAGTGATTTAGGTACTACAAATCTTTGCCATTGAGGATGTAAATGTAAATCAATTTCGTCAATGATAATAACGCCATTACCCGTTAAGGGATCAGGATTTTGAGGATTAGCAATCGCCATTCTTCGAGCTAAATCTCCCAGCATAGCAATCAGACATTTTTCTCCATCAGAAAGTTGATTAACAGTAACTATTTCATTCTTTTTTGTTACTTCCATTCTCAAGGGATTACGACGGACGCTAAGATTAGTAAAATCGGGTAGAAAACGTTCGATCGTTTCCCGAACTGCTTCCAATTGGGGATCGGGAAAACAAAAACCTTCTGGTTTAATTTCATCTTCCCGATATTTTCTATTTTCATTTTCTAAATCTTCACGTTTGCGAAACCATTCAAAAAAAGTGCGAAAATCTGATCCACTGGTTAAAGCATTTTCGTAGGCACTTAGAGAATCAAATTGATGTTTTGTTTTAATTTTTAAGGGTATATCCAGCACTGCTCGATTAACAGAATAATAAACAAATAAAGGTAAGTTGATTTGTCCTTGATGTTCAGTAATTTGTCGTTGTATTTGTTGAGTGTATTCATTTAATTGGCTAAAATTACTCCGTTCTCCAGCGTGGATATATCCAGTCCTAGTTTTTACTATTTTCCAAGTAATCTCTTGACTATCTTCCGTCACCCCCGTGATTTCAATTATAGCCGTCCCCTGACCATTATTAATCTCGGTTTCGCTAATCTGTCGTCCACTGGCATTAGTATTTTTTAGGCGATTAACTAACCATGAAAGCATAATCGCCAAACTATCTAAAACGGTAGATTTTCCCGCACCATTAACTCCTATGAATACGTTGATCTGCCGATGAAAGTCGATGTTTAAACTAACTGCACCTCGATAATTAATAAGCTTTATAGACTTAATTCTCATGGATTTTTGTATCGGCAAGATTTGCTTATATTTGAGATAATTGTTAGAGAATCACTCTCCAATAATTGCCAGTAAAACTTAGATAGAGTTAAGAGGAAGTAGGACAAGGAATAGAAAAAAATATCGACCAAAGAAATAATATCTAGTTTTGGCACAGAACCGGATATTCATAATGATTATTTATAATTTACCCCCGACCAACTCAAAAAAACCCCGGCCGACTTTCCCGATCGCTGCCGTCTGTGAGACAATCGATCGAGTGTTATCCTAAACTCCGCCAATTTTCATGTCCGACGACGCTACTATTCGCACTGCTGTACAACGTCTCTACAATACCTATCCTTTTCCCCCCGAACCGCTCCTAGACGAACCTCCTCCGGGTTACAATTGGCGCTGGAATTGGATTGCTGCCTATAACTTTTGTTGTCATCGTAAACCCGAACGAGAGGATATCCGGATTCTCGATGCGGGTTGTGGTACTGGTGCGGGAACCGAATATCTGCTTGCGCTCAACCCTTTCGCTCATGTAGTCGCTATAGATATCAGTGAAAAAGCTCTAGAAATTGCCAAAGAACGCTGTAATCGTTCGGGAGTCGCAGCAAAGCACCGAGGTTCTCTCGATTTTCACCATTTACCCCTTGAATCGGCCACTAATCTCCCCGGAGAATTTGATTTAATTAACTGCGTTGGGGTGCTGCACCATCTCCCGGACCCGATTAAAGGGATTCAATCCCTCGCGCAAAAACTGGCCCCCGGTGGTCTGCTGCATATTTTCGTCTATGCACAATTGGGCCGCTGGGAAATCCAGTTAATGCAGTCTGCGATCGCACTTTTGCAGGGAGACCGACGCGGGGATTATAAAGATGGGGTCGCTGTCGGCCGAGAGATTTTTGCCTCTCTACCAGAAGATAATCGCATTTTGAAACGGGAAAAAGAGCGTTGGTCAATGGAAAATCATCGCGATGAGTCCTTCGCTGATATGTATGTTCACCCCCGGGAAGTGGACTATAATATCGATACCCTCTTTCAACTGATTGACGCGTCAGGATTAGCCTTTATTGGCTTTTCTAACCCTTCCTACTGGCAATTAGAGCGTTTATTGGGTAAATCCCCCGAATTGATGGCTAGAGCGCAAAATTTAGGGGAAAGGGAACGTTATCGCTTGACGGAATTATTAGACCCCGAAATCACCCACTATGAATTTTTCCTCGCTAAACCACCGATTCTGACTGCCGATTGGTCCCGGGATCAAGTCCTAGAGAATGCAGTGGCCGAAGTTCATCCCTGTCTTTACGGTTGGCCTAGTGCAAGTGTTCTAGATTACGATTATCGGCCAGTTAATCTCTCGGAGAGAGAATTTGCTTTTTTACAAGCTTGTGATGGTCGTTTAAGCGTGGGAGCAATCGATGCTCAAGTTGGTTTAGGATTAACTGGTGTGCGTTCTTTACAACAGCGCCAACTACTGATTTTAAGTTAGGGAAAATTTGGGGATGTTAGAGATAGCGTCCCTTAGCAATGGGTAACTTGTCAACTAACTTGGCTAAATCTTGCCAAAACTTCTTTTTTCTTAACAATTATCCCCTTCCCGTCCCCATAGTTTCAGCCCCAGAATTAACCAGGGCTGAATTATAATAGTTATATAGAGTGGACAAGGCTGATAAATTTCTGATCAGTTCGATTTTTCCCCGGATCGGCAAACGGGAGAGTTTAATCATTATCCCAAGATTCCGAGGCGATTAAGTCACCAATTTGATCTCTGAGAAGGTAGTCACATCGTTCTAGTTCACATTCAACACAAACCCACTCCCGGGGGGGAATGAACTGACAGAGGGTGTAGATCGGTTGGTGTCTGCTCACTACCCCCTGTTCTACCATCTGACGGACTTCGTCCTTGATCATCCTGATAGAGTAAGCGGTGGGAGCGGTGGAGAAAGTTATGGCACTCATGGGAGATTTCCTGCAAGATCTACAAAAGAAGTCTTATCAATAACTATAGTCTAACCTATAGGGGGACAAAAGAGATTTTTTGCTGTATCGACGATTACAATTTTTTATATATAGCGAAACCCTCTCCCCTCGCCAGTTTAAGCTTAGGTTAAGAAAAGTTAAATTTATCGGCTAAAAGTTGTCGAGTCCCCTTATGCCAAATCAGCGATCGGTGATCAGTTAAGCTGTTGAGTACCTAAATTACTGGTTAAGACTGCACCGGAGTGCTGGAGTTGGCAGCAGGGAGAGAAAGTTAGAGCTTTTGTACTGAATTTTTCCCTAAGCGGTTTAAAATCAGTACAGCTTACACTTTACAATACCATTTTTCTTTATTCTTAGCAGGCATAACCGGGTGCATCTCCTATTGGTGATTTTCTCTCACTTATGGTGAGCAGCGGAAGTTGTTCAAAGAGGGCGAAGGCAATTCGCCCCTACAATAATATTATTGCGCCAATGGTAGGGGCGCACCGCGTGCGCCCAAAATGTAATATAGATATTTCGACAAAATTGAGATACACCAGGCATAACCATCTCTGTCATTACTTTTGAAAAATTGTATGATCAATGATCAGATTTGAGTTTTCAGTTCACTGATTACTGATTACTGTTTACTGATCACTGAAAAAAGCTTCCCACTTAAACTAATAAATGGGGAATAAAAATAAAAGCCGCTACGAGTAAAGCGGCGATCGAGGCGATTAAAACGGCACCGGCGGCACAATCTTTCGCTATTTTGGCTAAATCATGGTAGGATTGCCCCACCGTCAGATCTACCACTGATTCTAGGGCAGTGTTAATTAATTCTAAGACCATCACTAGGGCGCAGGTAAGGGAGACAATCGCCATTTCCATGGCATTAACCCGCAAAAATAAGCCCCAACTAATCGCTACTAGGGTAATCAGGGTGTGAATGCGAAAATTTCTTTGACTAACAAAAGCATAACGGACTCCTGCCCAAGCGTAGCGAAAACTGACTAATAGATTCGAGGCGACTTGCCAAGCGTATTCTCTTTGAGTCGAATTGTTGCCCTCACTCACCTGTCCCGATCGAGGGATAAAATTATTGTTGAGATAGGGATTAGGTATGCTGGCAGATTGGTTGGCTTGATGATAATTTGTCTTCATATTCCTCAATAATGCTTGACAAAAATAACTAACTATGTATCGGCATTTCGACGGTTTTTAACAAAGTTTCCTGTAAAGATAGCATTTCCAAGAGACTTGTTTCATCGGGATGGTCCCAACCCAAAAGATGTAAACAAGCGTGGGTAGTTAACCAGGCCAATTCTCGCGCCAAAGGATGATTTTGTGTTAAAGCCTGTTGTTGTGCTGTCTCGACAGAGATGATAATATCCCCCAAATATAAAGGTTCTGTCTCTAAAATGCCCTCATCCACTGGGAAATCCACTTCGAGAGCGGCAAAAGCGAGAACATCCGTCGGTTGATCTTTGTGGCGATATTGGCAATTATAGGTCTGAATTTCTCGATCGTCTGTTAAGCGCAAACTTAGTTCATAACCGGCGGCAACGGGGAGATAATCCGATAGATAGCCTAACCATGTCTCCAACCAATAGTGCCAAGTTTCCCCATCCACAGGACTATTTCCGGGATCAAAATAATTATCCTGTAGGCATAAATCCACCACTAGGGGCAAAGTCTCACTCACCAGATTTCACCCTAGGGACGCGTCAGATAGGAAATACCGACAAAAAAGCCTAATAGGGCTGCCGTAGTCAAAAAAAAGTGTTTTAACGAGATGCCTTTTTTCTTAACCATATTCCGCATCGCCAGCTTAACGTAACTGGGTTGTGCTTCGGTGGCCGTTTCTACTGCGGGGTCAGTGGTGCTAACAGGTTCAGTCATCAGTAATTCCCCAGACAAGGATTGATCGCTATAAGTGTAACAGATTATTAAAAAAGTGCAAAAAAAATTCAATTATGGGAAAAATTGTTCCCCTTCCGGGATGGTAAAAACCCCTCAAACTGTTTAACCCAGAGGTTTCTAACCAGTTGTGCCTTTAAACAGGCCACTAGGTGAGGAGTCGGTCGTCAGTATTCAGGAGTCAGGAGATAGGGTGGTCACTGCGTGCGCGTTGCGGGGGGTTTTGGGGTGTTAGGGTGTTAGGGTTTTGGGGTGATAGGGTGATAGGGTTTTGGGGTGATAGGGTGATAGGGTTTTGGGGTGATAGGGTGATGAGACAGCTTCCCCACTTCCCCACTTCCCCACTTCCCCATTTCCCCATTTCCCCATTTCCCACACCCCACACCCCACACCCCAGCAGTCTAACCATGTCTTCCCACGATACCGAAAGCATCCAGACTATTTTTCAAAAAATTTGGGGCTATGATAGCTTTCGCTTTCCCCAACAGGAGATTATCGAGACAATTTTAGCGGCAAAAGATGCCCTAATTGTCATGCCCACGGGATTTGGTAAATCTATCTGTTTTCAACTGCCCGCTTTATTAAAAACCGGCTTAACCCTAGTGATTTCTCCCTTAGTTGCCCTGATGGAAAATCAGGTGGCGGAATTATTAGCCAAAAAATTACCCGTCGCCCTCATTCATCACGAAATCCCCCGACAACAGAGAAAGAAAACTTTAAATGCGATCGCAGATCAAACCCTGCGACTTCTCTATCTTTCCCCGGAAACCCTCTTAAGTCCGCCCCTCTGGTCAAAATTAACCCTTCCCCACGTTAAAATTAACGCTCTCATCCTCGACGAAGCCCATTGTTTAACCCAGTGGGGCGATAATTTTCGTCCTGCTTACCGTCGTCTCGGTGCTGTCCGTCCCGCTCTTCTGCAATCAAAACCGGCCGGCAGCCAAATAGCGATCGCTGCTTTTACCGCCACCGCTAACCCTGCCACCCGTGAGACTCTCACCCGCATTTTACAACTAGAAAAACCGCAGCTTTTCTTAATAAATCCTTACCGTCAAAACCTTGACTTAAGCACCAAAATATGTATTAGCCCCGGTTGTCGTCGTCATCAACTATTAAACTTCCTCACCAGTCAACCTCGACAATCCGGCCTGATCTATACTCGTTCCCGTCGCCATAGTGAAAATTTAGCGGCATGGTTGCAATCTCTCCATTATCGCACCAGCGCCTATCATGCCGGTTTATCGCCCTTTCAGCGTCGGCAAATAGAACAAAATTGGCTGCGGGGGGATTTAACTTTTGTTGTCTGTACCTCAGCTTTTGGCATGGGTATCAATAAACCCGATGTGCGTTGGGTTGTCCACTACCAACCCCCAGCTTTACTATCGGAATACCTACAGGAAATCGGCCGCGGTGGTCGCGATGGCGGCAAAATGCAGGCTCTCACCTTAATTAGTGAACCGACGGGATGGTTAGATAATAGCGATAAAAACCAGCAAAAATTCTTTAACTCGCAACAGGAACGCCAATACCGACAAGCTTGGCAAATTTTAGCCCAAATTCCCCTAGAGGGCAAAGTAGAGGCGATTAGTGCCGAATTTCCCGATGGTGCGCTTATTCTCTCCCTTTTACACAGTCTCGATCGCCTAGAATGGCTCGATCCTTTTCATTATCGGCTTATTTATCGTCATAATTCAGCCAAGATGACTTTTAAACCCAAAAATGAGATATTTCCCTACCTCTATACCCGTCGCTGTCGTTGGCACTTTCTCTTAAATGCCTTTGGTTTTCAGGAAAATGCCGACAATTTTCGCTGTGGTCATTGCGATAATTGTCGTCGCAATCGACCTCTGGTAAGCTAGGGAGCGCCAGAGCAGGGAGAGCAGAGCTTTTGTACTAAATTTTTTATGTCTTTTTTCTCCTCCTGTCTCGGATTCTCCTCAGCTAAGGTCAGATTTTTGATTTTTGCAGGAGATCTATAGCGGTTTTCCCAGAAGTTAGTCCCGATTGAATCTATCAAGGGATTTACTATACCTTACCCGAAATAATAGTGAAATTTTGTGACAAAGTGCAGCCAGATATAAGAATCTTTGCTAGATTTCTAGAAGGCTTATATGATAAGTTTCCTTAAAAAGAGATTGTTTGCAGTAAGCTAATCTGGCTAACACGCTTTTGGGCGTGATATGGGGAGAGTTTCTTAGAATGCCGTTGACCCATATTGTTACTCTGGAGAGTTTTTTACGGAAAGTTTCTGTATAATTAATAGTTAGAGCTATTCATTGTTACTAGCGAATCTTAAGGTTGTCAAATGAATACAAGTAAAAAAATCATTTTGTTTTGTAACCAAATGAATTTTTCATATCCGCCTGACGTAGTTTATCTATTTATCAAACTGCGTACACTTCTTGAGGAACACGGATTAAAGGCGAAACTGCCGACACTAAATTTGTATTGCAATTGGCTTGTTCATCGCGAGCTAGACAAATCAAGTCATAGCTTAATCAATCGATTAAGGGACAAAATCAAAGAACACATGAGCAGCGGCAACGACTTTAATTTATCGGTGTCCTATGTGTTAGGTGTTGACAAACTTAATGAAGAAATTCAGCACGCTCTTTCATTTTGTCAGGCTCTACCTGAAAAGCAACAGATCGATTGGCAACGATTATCTACTACACTATTTGTAGAGTTAATTGACAAGCCATGTAAAAATCCTAGCTTTAGGAATGAGTTAGGACATCCAGATGATTTCTATGGCATTAAGCTAGTAGAGCACGACGGCGTGATATGTTGGGAACTTCTTTCCCCAAGCCTTGAGAAAATCAATTCAAGAATTATTGGGCCTCTGGTCAGAATAAAAAATGAACAAACTTAGATCTTGTAGGGTGCGTTCCCTAATGTGACTCCTACTGCTCCACCGATCGATTTTTGGGGAACGCACCATGCACATTGATTGCATCTGTGGGTTTAAGTGCGATGCCGCTCCTCCCGCCACCACCCCAGAACCCTCTACCCTCGTCGGTCTGGGGGCAGTCGTCGCTCTGGGGGCTGGCTTCAAGCGCCGCCCCACCCAGGCAGACAAAAACTAAGCTTTAATTGAAGATATTACAACAGGATATCCGCAAGGGTCTCTTTTTTGGCTATTTAAAAGAGGATTATTTGATATTTGCTTCTTTTTAATGGAGATTGGAGAAATCAGGCTCTTCGGTTTGTGTTATGCAATGGACTGGGGTTATAGGGGATGGAACCCTTATTTAGAAAGGCATTTGGCGATTTTTGTCAATTGTTTTTGATCTAGAGCGAACTCATCAATTAAGTCTCTTGCCAGATAAGGATTTAGTCAATTTATGCCCCCCTATCGAACCATACCAAGTAACGAAGAGCCAGAAATCATAAACCTCCCTCAAGGCACTAGACACAAGCGAGCTATCATAAAACCATCGCTTATTTGACAATCGCCAACCCCTAAAAATTATGAGCGTAGTTATTCCTAATGACATACTGACCGCATCAGGACTCTCCGAAGACGAGCTAAAACTAGAAATCGCCATCATGCTCTTTAAACAAGACAAAATCAGCATTGGCAAAGCCCGTCATCTTGCAGGCATGAACCTCCTCCAATTTCAACACGAACTTAATCTAAGAGAGATTTGTGTCCATTATGACCTTGAAGAATTAGAAGAAGATATCCAAACCTTACAAAAACTAGGCAGACTATGATCGTCGTGAGTGACACCTCACCCATTACCAACCTAGCCGCCGTTAACCAGTTAACCCTTTTGCATCAACTCTATGGAACAATTATCATTCCTCAAGCCGTTTATGACGAAATGGCGAGTTTAGGTTACGCCGTACCTGGCACGATTGAAATCATGACCTTATCTTGGATAGAAACACGGCCCGTCACCCAGCAAAACCAAGTTAATCAACTACTCAATAAATTAGACCGAGGAGAATCAGAAGGGATTATTTTAGCGCTAGAATTAGGCGCAGATCTATTAATTTTGGATGAAAGAAAAGGACGCAAAGTTGCACAATCTCTTGGGCTAAATATTACTGGAATATTGGGCGTTTTACTCGAAGCCAAGCAAAAAGAACTGATTATGAATATTAAACCGATTGTTGATCAGCTAATCTTAAAAGCAGAATTCCGAATTAGCGAAACACTCTACAGAAAAGTTTTGACAATTGCGGGAGAATGATTCTATTGCAATATTTCAACCCATTTTACAAAGTGCGATGCCGAAGGCACTGCGTAGCAGTACGCCGATATTGTAGGGTGCGTTCCCTAATGTGGCTCCTACTGCTCCACCGATCGATTTTTGGGGAACGCACCATGCACATTGATTGAAGCTGTGGGTTTAAGTGCGATGCGGAAGGCACTGCGTAGCAGATCGCCGATCTTGTAGGTTGGGTTGAAGAAAAGAAATCCAACACCTTCGGAACTAAACTGCGAACGCTAATCTTGTATTGTTCTTAACCTTAAATAGCCTTTGGCCTACATGAGCATATTCACAGATTGACAGTCAGCGAGGCATTCAGCTATGTTTGAGGTATTTAGAGCAAAACTTTTGAATGCCCACGCTGTTGACCGTTGGCCCATATCGATTCTTTTGCTACGCAGGCGATCGCCATGAGCCACCTCACATCCATGTTGAACGAGATCGAGAGATCGCTAAATTCTGGCTTCAGCCGGTTCGTCTTCAGAGTAACCAAGGATTTAACCGCACCGAAATTAACCGCATTCAAAAACTTGTTCAAGAAAACCAAGAACAATTACTAGCAGGCTGGAATGACTTTTTTAACGAATGAAGTATTTGAAACATTGGCAATTCAGCAATTGGCCATCACAGATGACACACTCAGTGTAGATTTGTCTGATGGGCGCACTATATCTGTTCCCCTGGCATGGTATCCTCGGCTCCTGCATGGCTCAATTGAGGAGCGCAATGATTATCGCTTGCTCGCTGATGGCAGTGGAATCCATTGGAATCAACTAGATGAAGACATTAGCACTAAAAACTTGATTCTTGGCCAACCATCAGGGGAAAGTCAAAAATCATTGAAGCGTTGGTTAAATAATCGAGTGCGATCGCCGATCTTGTAGGGTGCGTTCCCTAATGTGGCTCCCACTGCTCCACCGATCGATTTTTGGGGGAACGCACCATGCACATTGATTGAAGCTGTGATACCAAATCCTGTTATAATAAAACGAGTAAAGACGATGCAGAAAAAACCATAACCCTGAAGGTGATTTCAAACTAGGAACTCAAACTTCTAGGATCAAGCTCAAATGCTTTATTGTTAAGATGTTAAGTGTGATCGCCATCTTTGTTGTTCAGGGTAAAATAGAGGGGTTAATTTTGAAATCGAGGTCATGCCGATGACAGTCCGCCAACGACGTTACAGCAAAGAGGAGATAGCTCGACGCGGGCAAGAACTTTATGAGTCTGGCATTCGGCAGCAAGTCGAAGCTGGCAACGAGGGCAAAATCCTAGCGATCGACATCGAAACCGGAAATTTTGAGGTTGATGAAACGGTCGTAGCTGCAACTAATCGGCTGTTTGAGCGCAATCCCGATGCCCAGCCTTTTGGAATTCGGATTGGACATCGCGCCGTTTATCACTTTGGTTCGCGGAGTTTGAAGAAGGGTCAATGATATATGGAGTGGTGAATTTGCGTCGGGAAGCCACGCTTTCCCTTGTTGTTGGTAATTCATCTGGTCAAAGAGAATTCATCAATACCGTGATTGATACAGGGTTTGATGGCTTTCTGTCTTTACCCTCTGAAATCATTGTTCGTCTTGGATTGCCTTGGACGATTGCCAACCCAGCAACTCTGGGGGATGGTAGCGAAGTCTTGTTTGATTTTTACACCGCAACAGTCATTTGGGATGGGCAGTACCGTGAGGTCGATATTGCAGCATCAGAGACAGAACCGCTCCTCGGAATGGCGATGCTCTACGGCTATCGATTGCAGGTTGATAATGTTGAGGGCGGTATCGTGAAAATTGAAGCCTTGTGATCCTTGTTAGAAGCGATCGGCGAGGCACGGTCTAACAACACTCACGATAAAAATTGCTTGGCATGGATAGCTGTAACGACAATTTGTAACTACAATTGGTTATTGTAGCTGTCGTTCGGTTATGGAATATGAATGGGATGAAGCAAAACGTCTTGCTAATCTGCGTAAGCACGGAATAGATTTTACCGATGTTCCAGCCGTGTTTGATGGGGATATTGTAACAGTTGAGGACGATCGTTACGGTTATGGAGAGCAGCGTTTTGTCACATTCGGTTTGTTGCAAGGGCGAGTGATTGCCGTTGTCCATACAGAACGTGAGGATTGCACCCGTATTATTTCTGCAAGAAAAGCGACGAAATATGAACAACGAACCTACTTCGAGCAACTCTCAAACTGATTGGCAACGATTGGATGCGATGAGCGATGAAGATATTGATTTATCAGATTGTCCAGAGATTACGCCAGAAATCTTTGCTAAGGCGGTAGTGCGGCGGGGTTTACCTGCTACAAAAGCCAAGGCTCAAGTTACACTCCGCATTGATAGCGATGTATTAGAGTGGTTTAAGTCTCAAGGGCGTGGCTATCAAACACAGATCAATCAATTGCTACGAGCGTATATGGAGGCACATCAATAACAGGCAGATTCATGTTGTTGTATTTGAAAACAAGGATTGCAGCGGCATAACGTTAGGGTACTTGAGTGTGATCGCCAGTCTTGTGGGTTGGGTTGACGGCTGTTACCCAACTCCCTCAAAACCAAGATTAAATGCAGTAGGATAGACGTGGGATAGATTTTCTCTTATTGCCGTCAGCGAAACCGTCTATATTGAAACCAGTATTTTGGGTCATCTAACCGCAAGACCAACAGAAAAACTGATTCTTGCCGCCAACTAAAAAGCCTGAATCAATTTTATAACCAACGTCGAGCTAAGTTACAATCTCTGTTAAAAGGTAATCGTCAAAGTTCCCAGAGGCTTCGCCGTTTAACTCGCTGTCGAAATCAGAAAGTAGATGATTATCTTCATAAAGCTAGTCGTTATTTGGTTAAGCTCTTAGTTGACCAACAAATTACCACTTTAGTTAGGGTCTGCTGAATAAATCTAAAAACCTTGTTGGATAGGACTTTTAGACTTTTTTACCCTCAAAAAGTGCCAGCCATTGCGGGGATCGGGGGGAAAATTCAGGGACTTT
>VYLQ01000103.1_pt1 | contig 23231 bp, 19 predicted proteins | sample 5115351 | NCBI WGS metagenome assembly VYLQ01 (sample SAMN12291776, study PRJNA351875) | freshwater metagenome | isolation source: freshwater lake | place: USA: Michigan, Lansing Lake | collected 2013-08-14 | reverse complement strand
GTACCCCAGGGGACGGGTCTAGTGCAGAAGATGGTTCGCCGGTACAATAGGGTCCGGATTCGGAAGGAACGGATCGGGGACACTGACCTTATCCCCGCGCCCGACCACCGAACGAGGCAGATTTTGGCAAGGAAGTCAATGCGTGGCTCCAGCACACCCTCGGTGCGTGGGCCCGGACAGATTCAAATTATCGTCAATGTCTCCAGTCGCGAAACGAGGATCGCGGTGCTGGAGGACCGAGACCTGGTCGAGTATCGGGTTGAGCGCGAAGAGCGCGTCGTTGGCAGCATCTTCAAGGGTGTGGTGCAGAACGTGCTTCCGGGCATGGACGCCGCCTTCGTGGACATCGGCCTGGAGCGCAACGCGTTCCTCTACGTCGCCGACATCATGCCGGACGACATCAACGACAACAGCCCGGCCAGCGTGCGTCGCAGCGAACTTCGCCGCCGCAAGATCAAGGAACTCATCAAGCCCGGCCAAGAGCTGATGGTGCAGGTGACCAAGGGTCCGCGCGGCACCAAGGGTGCCCGTGTCACCACCCGTATTTCGCTCCCCGGCCGCTACGTGGTGCTGATGCCCGAGCACAGCCAAGTGGGCGTGAGCCGCAAGCTAGAAGACCGAAAGGAGCGTGAGCGCCTTCGCCGCATCGGCGAGAAGATCACCCCTGCCGGCTTTGGGCTCATCATGCGTACGGAGTGTGAAGGCCGCACCGCCGAAGAACTTCTGGCTGACGTGCAGTTTCTGCAGCAGCTCTGGGCGCAGACCCTGGAATCGGCCAAGCGCCTCCGCGCCCCCGCCGTGGTGCACCGCGACCAAACCCTGCTTTATCGCACGATTCGAGACGTATTCGGCGACGAGATTGACCGCTTGGTCATTGATGACCCCGAAGAGTACGAAAAGGTCAGCCTGGTGGCGGGCATGGTGGTGCCGGCCCTGCGTGGCAAGATCACGCTTTACGATCAGGAAGAACCGATTTTCGACCACTACGGCATCGAAAAGGACCTCGACCGCTTGCTGCAGCACAAGGTGTGGCTGAAGTCCGGCGGTTACCTGGTGGTGGACGAAACCGAAGCCCTCACCGCCATTGACGTGAACACCGGTAAGCAGGTGGGTTCGCACTCGCTCAACGAGACGATCCTGAGCACGAACATGGAAGCGGCCCGCGAAGTGTGCCGCCAACTGCGCCTGCGCGACATGGGCGGCATCATCGTCATCGACTTCATTGACATGGAGGAAGCCGATGCCCAGAAGCGGTTGCTGGATTACTTCACCAAGCAATTGGCCCGCGACCGCGCTCGCACCCGCGTGGGCAAGATCAGCTCGCTTGGCCTGGTGGAAATCACCCGCAAGCGCACCGGCGAAAGCGTGACCGAGGCCATCACCTCGCTCTGTCCGCTTTGCAACGGCCGGGGCCGCATCGCCAGCAGCGACACCGTGGGCCTGTGGATTGAGCGCGACATGCGCCGCCGCCTGAATGAACCGGGCAACGCCTTCCATATCGTGTGCCACCCAGCCGTGGTCGAAGCTCTGATCGGAGCGGACGGGGAAGTTATCGAGGAGATGGAGCACGAACTCCAGCGCGGCCTCTACATCCGCGCCAACCACGATATCGGCATCGAGGAATATCACATCGAGGGCGGCACGATCGAAGAGTTCGATCGCTACTTTATGGGCTTCCGCCGGGCGCAAGTGCTGGAATGCACGGTGCGCCGCAGCGCGGTGGAATCCACCGGCAAGGTCATCGGCTGGACCGACGGAGGCTACTTCGTCGAACTCCTGGGCGCCGAAGACTTGGTGGGCCAGCGCGTGAAGGTGGTGCTGCAAGACATCCGCCGCGCCTTTGGCGTGGGCGATGTGATTCAGCCCGTCGGCAATCGATCCTGATACTTGCAAAAAGTGTGCAGTTCTCCGGACTCGCGGGGCCGGGGAACCAAGCACATTTGCACTGCCCTAGGATAGAATACGGGCAGATGGTCGACGTTGCAGAAGTTTGGTCCGAGGCGCTCCCGGCCATCAAGGACGGGGTTACCGGGGTCGGGGTCTGGACGGCCCTGAACGTCAGCGTGGCCATCAAGTACGAAGATGGCAACTTCGTAGTCGGCGTTCCGTACCGCGATCAAGAGCTGGCCGGACACCTTCGCCTGCCGCAAACCAGGCGCCTGATTGAGCACGAGGTGGGTATCCGCCTGAATGCCAAGGTCAACCTACGTGTCATTGAGGGCACCGAGGCCGCCGACTGGGAAACCGAGAAGCGCCGCGACGCCGAAAAGCGCCGCCTGCAAGAACAAGCCGTGGCCCGCGCCCGCGCCGAAGTGGCCGCCGGCACCAGCTGGGATTCGGTATACGAGCAGCTCAGTCGCAAGTTTGCCGCCACGCCCAACCGGTCGTTGCCGCAGAACCGCGCCCAGTTCTTTATGGAAGCCATTGACCTAGTGGCCGAAGCCCTGAGCAAGACCCCCGTGGCCGATGACTTTGCCGAGCGGCAGTACGCAAGGTGCCTGGAGCGAATTAGCCAATACACGGAACTGCCCAGCACGCTGGTGGCCGTCAAGGTTCTCGAGCGCACCTTCCAGGGTTAAGGCCGCATGGCGCCCACCGCCATCATTTTGGGTTCGGGCACCAGCAACGGGGTCCCCACGCTGGGGCGCACCTATCCCGCCGAGTATTTAGCCGACCCGCGCAACCATCGCACCCGCGCTTCGTGCCTGTTGCAAGGCCCCGAAGGCAACGTGTTGATTGACTGCAGCCCAGAGATGCGCCTCCAACTTCTGCGTGAGGGCGTGCAAGACCTGGCAGCGGTGCTTATTACGCATACCCACGCCGACCACATCATGGGGATGGATGACTTGCGGGCGTTCTGCCTGAAAACCGGGGCCCATATGCCGGTCTACGCCGCCCCGGAACACCAAGACGACATCCGCCGGGTGTTCCCTTATGCCTTCGGTCAGTTTCCGCCGGGCATCTTTGTGCCCCGGTTTGACCTGCGCGAGGTGACAAGCACCCTGGAACTCGGGGGGCTCACCATCCGCACCGCCTACGTGCCGCACGGGCCGGTGCGTTGCCTGGTCGTGCGCGTGAACGACTTCTGCTACGCCACTGACCTGAGCGACATTCCGAATGAGGCGCTCCCGCTGTTTGAAGGGCTGGACACACTGGTGCTGGATGCCGTGCGCTACCGGCCGCACCCCAACCACTTCCATTGGGACCGCGCGGTGGAGTGGGCGGAGCGCCTGGCCCCGCGCATCACCTACTTCACGCATCTATGCGACGATTACGACCACGGGCCGGTGGAAGCCGGGCTCCCGCCGCACCTGCGGCTGGCCTACGATGGACTTCGCATCCCACTTTAGGGCCGCAAGTTCAAAAACCTGACAAAAAAAGTCAGGCTTCCCCTCAAGTTTGCGGGGGATGTGCCAAGGATAGTCTTTGGATTCAACTCACGGGAGCCTACGTCTCTTGCCTCAACCTTCAATCGTCGCCGGAATACTCGCGCTGGTGGTCCTTGCCACCGGGGTCCTTTCCGGTGCCGAATCCCTGGCGCTGTTGCAGCGCGCTGCCATCGCGTATTTCGCGGGATTGGTGCTGGGACACTTGTGGAACGCCTTCTTCCAGTTACCGGTCCACCAGTTCAGAGACGAGGGAAATGAGGACGAGAGCGGGGCCGACAAAGAATCTGCGGAGGAACCTGCGACCGCAAAGGCGGCATAGCCGTCTTGGAATTAGGATAGACTCCGTTTAGGTCAGTTTTAGGTTTTCGATCATCATGCCCATGTCTCCTGCCACCATCCAACGCGCTTGGATCCGCCACAAAGTCTACAAAGAGGAGCAGGCTCGTCTTGACCTGATTGACAACTACTCCTACTTGGTCAAGATCACGGCGGGCCGCTTGGTGGCCAACACCCCGGGGGGCATGGACCGGGATGACCTGATTTCGGCCGGTGTGATTGGGCTCATCAAGAGCGTGGACCAGTACGATCCCAGCCGGGACGTGAAGTTTGAAACCTACGCCATCGCCCTGATTCGTGGTGCCATCCTGGAAATGATGCGCGACGAGGACTGGGTGCCCCGTAGCATCCGCGAGAAGCTGAAGGCCCTGGAACGCGCCAACCAGCGCCTAGAAACCGAACTCAACCGCCCGCCCACCCGCCGGGAGCTGGCCGATGCACTGGAACTGAGCGAGCAGGAAGTGATGGACCTGCAAGTGCGGGCCGGACGCACCAACGTCTTTAGCCTGGACGACGTGATCGGGGGGAGCGGCGGCGAAGGTGAAGATAGCCTGCACCTGATTGAGATGATTGTGGACGAGGATGCTTCGCCGGAAGACGAAGTGGAAGGCCGCGATCTCAAGCGCATCCTGGCCGCCGGCGTGGACAAATTGCCGGAGCGCGAGCGCCTGGTGGTGTCGCTATATTATTTTGAAGGGCTGACCTTTAAGGAAATTGGGAACGTGCTGGGGGTGAGCGAAAGCCGCGTGTACCAGCTGCACACCCAGGCCATGAGCCGCCTGCGCACGTTCATGCGCGAACAGGGCATCCCGCAAGTCGCGTAAGTTCTTTCACCCGTCCGCGAGTGGATTGAAGTGACGTGTAACCGCAGGCCGCTTCTTGTCGTCTTTGGAGTCAGAATGCAAAGAGGGAAGGGATGATGTTGCGATGGTACAGCCCTCGACGGCCCGCGATTTATGCGGCGCTGTTTGCCTTGTCGCTCGTACCGAGCCTCGGATTGGCCCAGGCAAGTACCGCACGAGAAGGTGAGTTTGCCCGCGACGTCATCGCCCGGGTCAAACAAGAATGGTCCCTGCACCCCGGGCCGCTGATGGTTGACGCCCGGGACTGGCTACCAAATGAGACGGTGATGGACGGTGACCGTGTGATTCGGGATCCGGACCTCAAAGTGATAGCCCAGGCCGGGAAGCGCCGGTACATCCAAGTGGGGCGAGCCGATGTGTTCGCCCGGCGGCTCGAAGTCAGCCCCTCCTTGCGCATGGGGAGACCTCACTCCCTCTATGCTTTTGCCAGTCAGCGCTTTGACGTATTGCTCGAAGGGCTACCCCTCAATCAGTTCACGGCTGACGAGCGTGAATTGTGGACCGATGTGGGATTCTCATCTCCCGCCTTCCTTCACGCACTCCGAAACAACTCAACCGCCCCCATGGTGCTCAGTGCGAGCATGTCTTGGATGGAGAATGGTCAGTTGCGTTCGGTGGGAGGATTTCGGATTCATGAAGCAGTCGTAAACGCGCCCACGGGTAACCCAGCTTGGGCGGCACCGCGACTCACACCTCAGCCGGAGACTCTTACCCTCGATTTTGGCGACGGCGAGATGTTGACGACTCGTGAACTGATCGGACGGGTGGCTGAGTTCGGATACTCCGTTCGCTACGATGCGCGAATCGAGGGCTCTCCGATCTTCGTGAAGGGTGTTTTTGAAGTCGGCGAAATTTTGGAGTCATTGAGGGAGGTGTTGCAAACCATTCCCATGTCTGCCCAAGACCTGCGCGCCCAAAGGAACCATATGCCGGCCAGATACCGGGAAATGTTGGTCGCGGCATTGATCAAAAGGGGATTCCCCCCCATCTCTGGCGGAGCGGCTCGAATTGCCGACGGCCACGATGGTTTACGAAATCGTGGCTACGAAGAAAGAGTTTCGCGAGGTTGAGCTGCTTAAGGCGAGAATGAGCAGCGAGGAAAGTGAGGCTGACCAAGTGATTCGGATGGAAGTTGGGCTTCGATTCTGGTGTGATCCAGGCTTCATTTGGAGTTCTTTGCGGGCAGATGGGATAACTGTGAGCCAAGGTGCGCTAAGTCACGGCCTTCCGGCGCCGTAGCTTCGCCCTAGCCTCCCGTACGCCCAATGGGCCCGCCGAATCCCGGTATCCTTACCAGGGTCCGGCCCATCTGGCACGAACTTTGCGCCAAATGTGTTGTGACGAGTGGAGCGATCTCCGCTCACCCCCTTGCGGGAGCCATGAATAGCATTATGTTTGGAAAGTATGGACTTTGGACCGCCGCCGCTCTGGCGGCCCTGGCCCTCACCGGTTGCAACCGGGGAGAAGAAACCCTTGCGACCGTGAACGGTGACCCCATCACCATGGAAGAGTTCATCAAGCACATCGAGACGAAGCCCACCGTCCGCGTGGTGGTGGACAACCGACAGCTTGAGGTCCCCGTGGCCAACACCATCGCCTTCCAGGCCTTGCAAGACCTCGTCACGCAAAAGCTCATCATCCAGATGGCGCGAGACAAGGGCTTCAAGCTGGACGACACCGCCGTGCAGGCCGAAATCGCCACGCTCGAAAAGATCAACCCGGGCTACGTAAAGAACCTGCAGGCCCGTGGCCTGACCATGGAGCAGATCCGCCAGTCCATCCGTGTGGACCTGGCCCAGGAGCACCTGCTGACCGAAGGCATCAAGATCAGCGACCAGCAAGTGGACAAGTTCATTAAGGACAGCCCCAACGCGTTCCTGAAGCCTGCGATGGCCGAAGTGGTGCAGATTGTGGTGCGTGATGAGCGCAGCAAGCAGCGCGCCGACAACCTTCTGAGCCAAGGCCGCAACTTCACCGACGTGGCCCGCGAAGTGAACCCCCAGAACGTGCCCAGCCGCAGCGAACTGAACCTGACCGCCATGAAGGCGCAGGTGGCCGCCCCGGTGGTGCGCACGCTCTATACGGGCCTGACCACCACGGCTCCGGGCCGCGCCACCGCCTGGATCAAGCTGGCCGACAACGAACAGGTGAAGTACCTGGTGGAACGCCGCACCCAAGAGAGCAAGATCGAGATCACCAAGGAGCGCCGCGAGCGCATCCGCCGCGACCTCGCCAAGGCTCAGGGCGCCCAGGCGGTGGACCTCAACGACCGCATCGCCAAGCGCCTGAAGGACAGCACGGTCACCGTGGACAAGAGCTACCTGAAGGGCATGTGGGAACGCTTCATGGAAACCTTCGGCGAAGCGCTGAAGGAACAAGAAGCCAAGACCGGCACTACCGCCGGCAATTAACCCGCCGATTGGCTCTCCCCTGGTTCTCCTCGCCCTCGCTCCAACGCTGGAGCGGGGGCTTTTTGTTGCCTGCGGGCAAGGCCGATGGCCCCCTGGGTCGGACGGGGGAACCGCGCGGGGGCGTAAATTGAGAGGGATGCACGATCGAGTGGACGTCACGATCATTGGGGGCGGCCCCACCGGCCTGTTTGCCGCCTTCTACGCCGGGCTGCGCGGGATGTCGGTGCGGATTCTGGATAGCTTGCCCGAACTGGGCGGGCAGCTCACCGCGCTCTACCCGGAGAAGTACGTTTACGATATGCCGGGTTTCCCGGCCGTGCTGGCTAAGGATTTGGCGCGCGATTTGATCCAGCAGGGAACGCAATTCCACCCCGACCTGGTGCTGGGCGAGACGGCCGACCACCTGGCGGCGGATGAGGTGGGGTATGTCATCACCACCGCCTCGGGCGTGGCTCTGCCTACCCGCACCATCATCGTGGCGGCGGGGGCGGGGGCTTTTTCTCCGACTCGGATTGGCCTGGAAGGTGAAGCGGACTGGGAGAACCAGGGCGTGTACTACGGCGTGCGGAGCCTGGAGACGTTCCGCGACCGGGATGTGCTGATTGTGGGGGGCGGGGATAGCGCCTTCGATTGGGCGCTGGCCCTGCACCCCGTGGCGCAGCGGGTGCGGCTGGTGCACCGGCGCGACCAGTTCCGCGCGCACGAAGAGAGTGTGCGGGCGGCGCAGAATTTGGGGATCGAGTTCTTGCTGTGGCAGCAGGTGACGGCGCTGCACGGGGCGCCGGGGGCGCTGACCGGGGTGACGCTGCAGCACACGAGCGAGAAGACTTTCTCTGACGTGAGTTGTCACCAGGTGATTGTCAATATCGGGTTTAAGTCGTCGTTGGGGCCGCTGAAGGATTGGGGGTTCACCATCACCAAGAACCAGATCGAGGTGGATCATCTGTATCGCACCAACCTGCCGGGGGTGTTTGCGGTGGGGGATGTTTGTACGTTTGATGGGAAGATCAAGCTGATCGCGACGGGGGTGGGCGAAGCGGCCACCGCCGTGTGCGTGGCCAAGCAGCACCTGGACCCGAATGCGAAGCTGTTCCCCGGGCACAGCAGCGACATGGACTTGTCGTCCGTGGGCACGAAAGGGTAGACAGGTTCGCGGCTCAATTCTTGTCTGAATTGAGCTTGCCGCGAGCGGGTCGTGCTAGACTTCCGTTTGTAAGGGGGTTATTTGAATTGAACAAGCCCATTCGCAGCCTGGTTCTCGTTGTCGGGCTCCTGAGCGTCACACTCGGCATCGGACAGAACGTAACCGTGGTCGAAAGTAGCTCTCGGCCATATACACCGGAAGAGACTGAGCGAAACTTAAAGCGACAGTGGGAGTTGCATCCTGGTCCCCTACTGGTCGATGCGCATCATTGGGGTTTTCCGAAAGTCGTCAGCAACGAGAATGAGCAGATTTGCGATCCTAGTTTAGAACTCATTGCGCAAGTGGAGGGTCGCCGGTACGTTCGAGTCGGTCGGGCGGATGTCTTTGCTCGATTGACGGGGCCGAGCACCTGGAGACAAGCCGGAACCATTGGAAGCATGTGGGATTTTGTGGCTTCGCGCTCATCCGAGTTGATGAAGGGATTGGACATCCGCACGTTGAGTTCCGAAGAACGAGAGGTCATGATGCATATCTCCAATGGAATTCCTGCTGTTCAGCGCCAGATCATTGATCGCCAAGAGGGAGAACTGATGATCTTCCCCTCTATGGGTTGGACGGTAAACGGAGAATCCGGGGGCGCATATTTCCGTTCTCAAATCGCTGCTCGTCGCAAACGCACACCCGAAGATCAGCGTGCGGCGTGGATGGATGCTCGGCCCCCTGCCGGACCGAAAGAAGATCGTTTCGACTTCAAAGATGGGAAGTTGTTAACGATAGCGGAAGTCGCTAAGATTCTCTATGATCGAGGATTTATCGTTCGATACGATGCCAGGCTCTCAGATTCAATTCTGTTTTTCAAAGGGGAGTTTGATAAACAGGAACTCCTAGAGAGTCTCGCGGAAGTCGTCAAGACCGTCCCGTTCTTCGTCCAAGATCGTCGTGCCATTCAGGCGGCAGCGAAGGTGAAGTATGTCGAGCTAACCAAGACGCTTCTCCTTCAGCAAGGCGTTCCAGAATTGCTCGTGGAAAGAATTGACGCGGAAGGGAATCTGCGCGCCACCCAACAAGAACTCCTTCAGATCCCCAACGTGAGGCATCGCTATGGGGCGAAGTGGGGGGATGCGAACGATAACGTTCTAATTCAGACCATGATCCATTTGGGAATGGACACCGGCGACGATTGGGTGTATCGATCATCGTTTAACCCAGGAATCATGATGGGTGCAATGGGCATTCTCTCTACAGGCGTCAAGCCCGGATAGCGCAAAGACCCCTCACGGGCGACCCCAAGAGTTTACACTCCACCAGCTTGCCTGGTCGTGCGGCATAAAGTTGGGGTGGGTCAGCACGTTCCACGCCGGAACGTAGCCCAGCGACCCATCCCCGTACTGCCGGATGCGCTGAATCACCGTCTCCACGTGCGCCTTGGCCCGCCGCGCCCGCTCGATGTCGGCCAGGCTTCCGCCGATGCGCTCGTGCGTCCGCCGCCCCGTCCGCTCCAGCGTCTCAAACAGATACCGCGTCGGGGCCAGCGCGCTCACCGCCCGCTCGGTTTGCCCTTCGGCGTAAAGCTGGTGCGCCACGTGCGCCATCCGCACAAACTCCATCATCGAGCGGCACACCAGGGCGATGCCCTTTTCGGCCTCGTCATCGGTGGCGTGGAACGCCCGATCCACCAGCGCCAGGGCCTGGTCGCCCACCGGCCCGCAAAGCTCGTCCGCGTGGTGCTGGCTGGCCAAGAACGGGTCGGCATAAAGGAACATTCGCGACTTCAGCTTATGGCGGTGGCGGCTGTGCCCCCACACCCCACCGAGTTCATTAAGTGCCACCCCCATCAGGTTCGCCCACTCGGAATCGTAAGCCGACAACAAGCTCGGGGCCCCCTCGGGGTCCTCCATGATCGCGCGCGCCGCCCGCACCGCCGGCAGCAGCGTGTCGTAGCTGCTGAACATGGTGGTCTCCCAGGTGGTCAGGCACACGCCTTCCAGGTTCAGGGCTTGCACATCGCGGGCCACCTGGCGGATGTTCTCGTCGCTCGGGCCCAGGTGCATCCAGGCCGCGTTGTAAACGTGCAGTGCAGGGCAGCCCACCACCCGGTGGCCATGCGCGCCAAGTTGCGCCGCGGTTTCCGCCACGCCGTTGAAGTATTGCCAGTCAAACAGCACCGTCTCGCGCGGCATTGCCGCCAGGGCGGAGTGATGCTCCAGGAACATATCGCCCCACACGGCCGGGGTGCGCCCGGCCCGGACCACCCGCTCGGCCAGCGGCCCAAAGTGCTGCGCATAGAGTTCGGCCTTGCCGTCACCGGGATGGGCGTCCACGCGGGCCTGGCAGGTCGGGCACTTGCCCAGTTGCGCGGTTTCATCCCCGCCGATGTGCACCCACTCGTCATCGAAGATCGCCAGGGTGTCATCGAGGATGCCCTCGGCAAAGCGCACAAAGTCCGGGTTACTGGGGCACGCCTGCAGCCCTTTCATTTCTTCCTCGGCCCAGCGGTGGCCGGGTTCGGTGTAAAGGAAACCCTCCACGTGCCCGAGGAGGTTCACAAACGGCACCAGGCGCAGGCTGGGGAACTCGCTGCGCACGGCCCGGATGGTTTCTGGGGTCAGGACGCCGGTGCCGTGGCTCCAGGGGGTGCTGGGGTAGGCGAATCGGTGCTCCAGGTAAAGCCCCAGCGCGTCGTAGCCGGCGTCGAGGGTCTCGGTGGCGTATCGGAACAAGTGTTCGCGGGTGACGCACTGCTCGCGCGCCACATCCAGCATCCACATTCGCATAGGGTCATTTTGCCGACCCTTAGCGACCTACGCAAGCCGAACGGCAACTTCGGACGCAAAATGCCGCCCGGCGGGGGTGAGGCGGAGGCGATCCCCCTCGGTGGTGGCCCATCCGGGCTCGGTGACCGAAGCGATGGCGGCCGTGCTCAGCGGCACCTGGGCCAGGTCTAGCCCTTCCTCAATCCGGATGCCGAGCATGATGCGCTCGAGCCGCAGGTCGTCGTCGCTCAGTTCTTCTTCCTCAAACCACAACGGCTCACCGGCCCGCACCGCCTCCACATACCGGGCGGGATGCTTGAGATTGGTGCCCCGGCGGGTGCCGATGCGCCCTACGGCCCCCGGCCCGTAGCCGATGTACTCCTCGGCCCGCCAGTAGGCCAGGTTGTGCTGGCAGCGGCGGCCCGGGCGGGCGAAGTTGCTGATTTCGTAGGGTTCCAGACCCGCCGCCGTCATGCGGGCCACGGCTTCTTCGTACATCGCCACCATCGTGTCCTCAGCGGGGAGGTCCAGCCAGCCGCGCTGGAAGTACCGAAAGAACCGGGTGTTCGGCTCGATGGTCAGGCCGTAAAGGCTGAGGTGGTCCGGGTGCAGGGCCAAGGCTTGATCGAGGTTGTGACGCCAGCGGGCGAGGTTCTGCCCCGGTAGCCCGAACATCAGGTCAAGGTTGAGGTTCTCGAATCCGGCCTGGCGGGCAGCGGTGACGGCCTCGGCGATCTCGGCGACCCCGTGCACGCGCCCCAGTTGCACCAGGTCTTGGGTGGCAAAGCTCTGCGCGCCCAGGCTGAGGCGGTTAAACCCGGCCTGTCTTAGCGCCCCTAGCTTCTCTAAGGTGACCGTGCCGGGGTTGCTCTCGGTCGTGATCTCGGTCTCGGCTCCGGCGGGGTGGGTGTCCAGCACGGCCTGGAGCAAACGGGCGAGCTGCGAAGCCTCCAGATAGGTGGGCGTGCCGCCCCCGAAGAAGATGGTTTTGGCCGGGCGACCCGCGTGGGGCGAGGTGCGGATTTCGTGCTCCATCGCGTCCACGGTTTCGCCCTGGATCGGGCCGGTCATCGCGAAGCTGTTGAAGTCGCAGTACCCGCACTTGCTGGGGCAGAACGGCACGTGGACGTAAATCGCAACGGGTCCGCTCATGGCACCTTCGAGTTTGGCAGGAAACCCGGGGCCGCTTACGGGCGGCTCGTCCCAGCGGCCAGCAGGCCAAAAATGAGCCCCGCCACCATGGGCACGGCCGAAACCTGGCACGAGATGCAGTTGGTTTTCATGCTCGCCATCCACAGGTGGTAGCCGTAGCCCAGCAGCACGCCGAGTCCGCCGCCCCAAATCAGTTTCATCTTCATCGTGCCCACCTCGTTCTACGCCTCAAGTTAGGTGCCAAATGCAATGGCCAGGCCTTCGGGCGTGATTTCGCGGTGCCACTTGCCCGAGGCGTCTTGGGCGCGGACGCTGCCCCCGCTGGGCCAATCCCAGAGGTTGCCGCCCCATTCCAGGCGCACCTCGGTGCCCACGGGCAGGGAATCCGGCTCCCGGGTGCGAGCCAGGCGGATGACGGTGGCATTCTTGGGGGCGGGGTCGGTGCCGAGGGCCACGGAATAGGAGTGCAGCTGTTCGCCTTCGGAGGCGGTCCAGGTGGCCGCACCTTCGCCGGGGATGATCTGCCAGGCTTCGTCGTCCAGGCCCAGCGTGGCTTGGCTGGCCGTCTTCACCAGCTTGCCGAGGCTGAACACCCCCGCAACCCGCTTGAATGAGGCGCGCTTGTCAACCTTCCAGCCTTCTTCGCTTTCGCCCACCACCGGCAGGGCGAGGCTCGGGCCAACGACGGTCACCCCGAACGCCTGCGACATCCCTGCAAAGGCGGTGTGATAGGAAAGGGCGACCTCAGCGGCCTTGGCGCGGCGATATTCCAGCCCGACGGCGTGCTTCCAGCCCACGGGGGCGCCTCGCCATAGCGGTGCGGCCCACTTCCACACCTTTTCGTCCAGCAAACCCAGGCTCATGGCGCGGTGCCAAGTCGGAGCGCGCATGGTGGCGGCCCACTCGTTCAAGCCGTAAAGGAACTCGCCGCCATCGGCGGGGAACACCCACAGGTCACGCGCGGTGGCCCAGCCCCGTTCACCCAGCGCCTTGCCAAGCTCCGCCAGCGACGCCACCAGGTCTTGCAGGGTGTGCAAGTCGTGCGGCCGCCAGTGCGGGTGCACGGCCACAATCCGCATAGGGCCGGCTTCTAAATGGCGGCGGTCGAAGTGCATGGTGCTGTCATTCCGACGGCGCGGCGGGCCGATCCATTCGGAGCGGGGCACTTACGCCTAGCAACTCCAGCACGCCTTGCAGGGCCGTCCGGGCCGCCACGCACAGGGCCAAACGCTGTTGCGAGACCTCGGGGGCGTCGGTGTCGATCACCCGGCAGGTGTCATAGAACCCGTGGTACGCCCGGGCGAGTTCCATCGCGTAGTTCGTCAGGCGGTTCACGGCCCCGTCTTCGGCCGCCAGGGCTACTTCATCCGGCAGGGCGCACACTTGCAGCAGAAGCTGCTTCTCCCGCTCGTGCAGGTCGCGGGCAGCGGCTGTCAGACCTCCGTTTACGGCGTTGCTGTCCGGGTAGAGGGAGCTGGCTTCCTCGCGGGCGCGGCGAAGCACCTGCTCGATGCGCGCATGGGCGTATTGCACATAGAACACCGGGTTCTCGTCGCTCTGGCGGGCGGCCAGGTCGAGGTCAAAGTCGAACGTGGTGTCGTGGTGGCGCATCAGGTAGAAGAACCGCGCCACGTCCCGCCCAATGCGCACCTGTTCTTCGCGGTCGGCGTTCGGGGCGGCCTGGGCGCCGATCTCCTCGATGAGGTCGCTGATCGCGTAGATGTTGCCGTCGCGCTTACGCATGGGGGCGGGCTGGCCGTCCTTCATAAAGCGCACAAGCTGATAAATCTGCACCAGCAGCTTGCTTTCGGCATCCTTGGCCGCCGCCTGGCAGGCGTCGCGCTCGGCCGGGCTGACGTACCGCTTGGCGTCAATCTCGCTTAGGGGTTCGCCTTCGGCATTCGCAGCCACGGGCGGCATCTGCATCGCGGCCACGACGGCATTAAGGCGACCAATGAACCCGTGGTGGTCCGGGCCAAGCACCGTGATGAGGCGGTCGGCGTTGGCCGGGCGGTTGAACTTGTCATCGTGGTACGCCACGTCACCGGCGATGTAAGTGAGGCGGCCATCCTTGCGGCGGAGCACGCGGTCCTTGTCGTCCCCCAGCTTGGTGGAACGCAGCCACACGGTCGGCTCGCTGCCGGCGGCGTCATCTTCGTCCACGGGCTGATCTTCGACGATCACATCTTCGATCACGCCCTTCTTGCCGAGCTTGAGCGAGCGGCGCACCGGCTGGCGATCGGCGATGCCCTTGGCTTCCAGTTCGTCAATGCAGGCCTGTACGCGGCCCGAATCGTGGAGCGTTTGCTCGCTAAACCAGGTATCGAAGGCCACGCCGAAGGTTTCCAGGTCGCGGCGCTGGCGTTGCAGCATCAGGGCCTGGGCTTCCTGCTGCCACCAAATCACATCCGGGTCGCCTTGAGGCTCGATTTGGTCGGCCACGGCCTGCACGTAATCGCCCTTGTAACCCTTCTCCGGGAATTCGGTGCCCAGCTTGAGCGCGCGGACGCTGAGGGCGAACTGGCGCATCTGCTCGCTGTTCACGCCGTCGTTGATGTAGTACTCGCGGTGGACCGTGTGGCCGGCGGCTTGCAGCACGTTGCACAGGGCGGAACCATAGGCCGCCCCGCGCCCGCTCCCGATGGTGATCGGGCCGTTCGGGTTCACGCTCACAAACTCGACGTTGATCCGCTCGGGTCGCTCACACGAGGGGCGACCGAAGTGCGCGGCATCACGCAGCACGCTCTGGCCAGCGGAGTTCAAAACGGCGTTCAGGGCTTGCTGGTAGGCGGTGGGCGAGAGGCGAAGGTTGACAAACCCCGGCCCGGCAATCTCCACCGAGGCGATGAGCGGGTCTTGGCGCAGGCGCTCGACCAAAAGCTCGGCCAACGCGCGCGGGTTCATGCCGGCGAAGCGCGCTGCCCCCAGCGCAAAGGGCACCGCGAGGTCGCCGTGGTCCGGTTGCTTCGGCGCCTCGCACTGGATGGGCGGGTACGCGGCATCAGGGAGCTGGTCCGCTTGAATCAGAGCTTGCAAATGACCCTGAAGGGAGCGGTTGATGAGCGAGCGAATCACGGCGGTTCAGGGATACCCGACCCGCTCAGTTCGCGCCGGGTCAGGTCGGCTTCGGGAGAATTGAACGAGTGAAAGCGTGACCCGGGCGGGGAAAACCGGTAAAAAATCCTGGCTGAGGCGCGACTTCTCGGGACGTTTGGGTCTAGAATAGGGTTCGCGTGACTGGCCATCGCCTTGGGGAAGGCGGCCTGACACGCTAAGGAAGGAACGGCCGAATGGCATTGCAACGAGTCCCAATGACCGAGTACCTGATGCAAAAGGGGTACTTGAAGCAAGAACAACTTGAGGAGGCGTCGAAGGTTCAGGCGCAGACCGGCAAGGACATTTCCATCATCCTGCGGGATCTGGGAATGGTGGGCGAGCGTGAGATCGTGGAAGCACGCGCCCAAGAGCAGGGTCACCTCTTCGTTGACCTCGACCGATTTTCGATTGAAAGCAGCGCGGTGAACATCGTTCCCGAGCGGCTTGTGAAGCTCCATAACGCGATTCCGGTCAAGAAGGACGGGATGACCCTGTGGGTGGCCATGGAGAACCCCAACAACCTGGAGGCCATTGACCAGATTCAACTGGCTTCGGGTTGCCGCGTGCGCCCGGCCATCGCCCTCCCGGCGGCGATTGAGGATGCCATCCGCAAGAACTACGCCAGCAGCAGCGGCGTGGCCACCAGCGATGATGGGGGAAGCGCCACGGCGGCGGTCTCGGCGGCGGCTGCCACTGGCAATGTGGGCGGTCGTGCTGACTTCCGCGCCCTGATGGCCCAAGCGCAGGTCCAGCGTGACACGGACAAGGCGGCGACAAACGAGACCGAAGGCGATGAGGATATGGCCGATCAGGCCCCCATCATCAAGTTGGCCAACGCTCTGATCCAACAAGGTATTAACGACCGCGCCTCGGACATCCACGTCGAGCCGCAACAAAAGAGCGTCCGCATCCGCTACCGTATTGACGGCGTGCTGATGGAAGCCATGACGGTTCCCAAGAACCTGCAGGCGCCGCTCCTGAGCCGCCTCAAGATCATGGCGGAAATGAACATCGCCGAACGGCGGGTTCCGCAGGACGGTCGTATCGAAGTCCGCACCCAGGGTCAGGAATATGACCTGCGCGTTTCGACGATTCCGACTCCCTTTGGTGAGAAGTGCGTTATGCGTATTCTCGACAAGGGCAACGCCATGGTCGGCCTGAGCAAGCTCGGCTTCACCCCTGAGAACCAGGCGCTGATTGACGAACTAATTTCCCAGCCGAACGGGATGTTCCTTTGTACGGGTCCGACCGGTTCCGGGAAGACGACCACGCAGTATTCAGTGCTTAACAAGCTGAACACGGTGGGCGTGAACATCATCACGGTTGAAGACCCGGTCGAGTACCAGCTCAACGGTCTCGCCCAGGTGCAGGTGAACAAGAAGGCCGGTCTGACCTTCGCCACCGCCCTCCGCGCCTTCCTCCGTCAAGACCCTGACATCATCATGGTCGGGGAAATGCGTGACCTTGAAACGGCCGAAATCGCCATTGAAGCCTCGCTTACGGGGCACTTGGTGCTTTCCACGCTGCACACCAACGACGCGCCTTCGGCCACGATTCGTTTGGTGGACATGGGCGTGGAGCCGTACCTGATCTCAGCTACGGTCATCGGCGTGTTGGCGCAACGTCTCGGACGACGTATCGACCCCAACCATAAGGAGCCTTACGAGGTTCCGGCGATCGACCTGCGCCGCTTCGGCTTCCAGTTCGAAGATCCGGACGAGATGATCACGCTCTACCGAGGCATCCCGCACGAGGACAACCGCATGACCGGTTATAAGGGTCGAAACGGTTTGCACGAACTGATGGTGATGAACGCGGAAATTGCCGAACTGGTGACTCGCCGCGCCCCGGTCAACGACTTGAAGATGGCAGCCAAGGCGGCAGGCATGAAGGAACTGCGTGAGGACGGACTTGCGAAGGTTCTTATGGGCCAGACCGACCCGGAAGAAGTCATGCGCGTGGTCTTCACCGCCGGCTTCTAAGCCACAATCGAATTCCGAGCCCCGGGAACTTTTCTGGGGCTCCCCAACTCTACACTCTCAAAGACCAATCGAAAAATGAGCGAACCGAACGTTCCCCCCGTATCCAGCATCCCGCCTTCCGTAGTGAATCCGACGGGACAGGCTCCGACTGAAGCGCCCCCGATGGCGGCGGGTTCGGTGGGCCAACCCAAAACCCTTGAGGACCTGCACATTGATGAGCTCCTTAATACGGTGGTGGACCGGAACTGTTCGGACCTGCACATCTGTGTGGACTCCGAGCCGGTGATCCGCGAAGACGGTGCGCTCAAGCGATTGAACTACGAGAAGTTCTCGCCGCAGCAAACCCAGCGGATGCTGTACGAAATCCTCTCCGACGACCAGGTCACCCGCTTTGAGCAGACCTACGAACTGGACTTTTCGTACGCTCTCCCGCGCCGCGCCCGGTTCCGTGTGAACCTGTATCGCGACCGAGGGGCTGTGGCTGCCGCTTTCCGTTTGATCTCCAGCCGCATTCCGACGGCCCGCGAACTGAACCTCCCGCCGATCCTGGAGCAACTGACCGAACGCCCGCGCGGCCTCATCCTGGTCACCGGTCCGACGGGTTCCGGGAAATCCACCTCGCTGGCGGCGATGATCAACTTCATCAACGTCAACCGTGCCGTGCACATCATCACGATCGAAGACCCGATCGAATACCTGCACACGCACAAGCAGTCCATCATCAACCAGCGCGAACTGGGGACGGACACCAAGAGCTTTAGCAACGCGCTCCGCGCTTGTCTTCGCGAAGACCCGGACGTGCTGCTGGTCGGTGAAATGCGCGATACCGAAACGATCGGTCTCGCCATCACCGCGGCGGAAACCGGTCACTTGGTGTTTGCCACGCTGCACACCAACAACGCGGCCGAATCCATTGACCGTATGATCGACGTGTTCCCGCCAGGACAGCAGGAGCAGATCCGCGTTCAGCTCTCCAACAACATCGTGGCGATTGCGGCCCAACAGCTGCTCCCGCGTGCAAGCGGCCCAGGGCGTGTCCCGGCCAACGAAATCATGGTGGCCACCCCGGCCATTCGTAACCTGATTCGTGAGAACAAAACGCACCAGATTCCGTCCATGATTCAGACCTCGGCGGCTCACGGCATGATGAGCATGGACCAATGCCTGCGTGACCTCTACATGAAGGGGATCATCACGCTGGAAGAGGCCATGATGCGCTGCCAGAACATCGAGGAACTGAAGAAGATGATCAACCTTGGAGGCCCGGCGACGGGTCCCCAGCGACGCTAAAGGAACCTAAACCACTATGCCTGTCTACAGCTACTCCTTCCGCGACCCCAATGGGGGCGTGCAAAAGGGTACGGCCGAAGCCGAGGACGAACAGAGTCTAAGGCAGCGGTTTGCCGAGCAAGGCCTCGAAGTCATCGAAGTCACGATGATCAAGAAGGCCGGCAAATCGAAGAAAAAGAACTTCGGTAAGGTCAAACGCGGTCTGCTCGCCGTGTTCTGCCGCCAGTTCTCCACGATGGTGGACGCTGGTGTGTCCCTGGTGCGTTGTCTGGACGTGCTTTCGCGGCAAACCAAGGACCCCAAGCTCAAGAAGATCCTGTTGGACCTCGGCGAGCGCGTAGAGTCCGGCGAAAGCCTTTCGAACTCCATGAAGCGCCACCCGCGCACGTTTGATAACCTGTTTATCGGTTTGATCCGCGCCGGGGAAATTGGTGGGGTTTTGGAAGAATCCCTGCAGCGTCTCGCCGCCTTCTTGGAAGCCGACGTGGCCCTGCGCCGAAAGGTGAAGTCGGCCATGACCTATCCGGTCCTGGTTATGATCGCCGCCATCGGCATCGTGATCTTCCTCGTCGTTTGGGTTGTCCCGCAGTTTGCCGCTCTGTTTAAAGACATCGGCCTGAAGGACGAAGACTTCCCCGCGGCCACCAAGTTCCTCATCGACCTCTCGGCCAACTTCCAAAAGAACTGGCACATCATGATCATCACGGTGGTCACGGTGTGGATTGCGTGGAAGCTGTTCACCAGCACCCGCTTTGGGCGTCGGGCGGCCGACCGCATGAAGCTCTTGATTCCGGTCTTTGGCCCGCTCCACCACAAGGTCTGCATGGCGCGCTTTAGCCGCACCATGGGCACCCTGCTCACCTCGGGCGTCCCCATCCTGCAAGCGATGGAAACGGTTTCCGGGGTTGTGGGCAACTCGGTGATGGCCGACGCGGTGCTGGATGCCCGTGCGAAGATTCGTGAAGGGGAACGCATTGGTGAGCCTCTCGAGGACTCGCGCCTCTTCCCGCCGATGGTCGTGCACATGATTGGGGTCGGAGAAGAATCCGGTTCGCTGGACTTCATGCTCCAAAAGATCGCCGACTTCTACGAAGCGGAAGTGGAAGCCACCCTGGCCTCCCTGACGGCTGCGTTGGAACCGATTCTCATCGTCTTCCTCGGCTTCGTCGTAGGCTTCATCGTCATCGCGATGATGATGCCGATGGTTAAGGTTATCGAATCCCTCAGCTCGGGGGCCGGCGAAACCTAAGAACGGCCTTCGGCCGATCCTTGCGGGGCGATTCCAATTGCGGAGTCGCCCCGTTTGCTTTGATTCGGTATTCTCCCGGGCGATACCCATGGATAAGGGGCTCTTTCCGGTCTGGACGACCATTGTCGGATTCTTTATTGGGGCCGCCATCGGCAGCTTTCTCAATGTGGTGGTGTACCGGCTCCCCCGGGGCCTCAGCATCGCCGAACCCAAGCACAGCTTCTGCCCTCGGTGCAAGCATCAACTCGGCCCGGCGGACCTGATTCCTATTTTTAGCTGGGCGTTCCAGGGTGGCAAATGCCGCCACTGCCGCGCGCCCATTGCCCCGCGCTACATGTTTGTCGAGCTGGTCACCGGCACCCTGTGGGGGGCGCTGTGGTACCAAAACCTCTGCATCGGCGAAGACCCCACCAAGTTCGTGGCGTACGCCCTGTTTTCGGCGGCCCTGGTGGCGGCCATTTTCACCGACATCGCCCACTACATCATCCCGGATGAAGTCAATGCGGCGATGTTCGTCATCGGCATTGGCTACAACGGGGCGCTTATTGCCCAGAACCGACCGGAAGCCTGGACGTGGGGCATCCCCAGCGCCGTGGCCGGCGCCCTCACGGGCATTGGCGTGCTGTGGGGCATTGCGTTCCTCGGCCGGATTCTATTCCGCAAAGACGCCATGGGCCACGGGGATATCAAGATGGCGCGGGGCATCGGGGCGGTGCTGTTCCCCATAATGGCGATGACCAGTTTTGGCCTCGCGGTGATCTCGGGGGCCGTGATTGGCATCCTGGCGCTGTGGCTGCGCGTGATGATGGAGAAGCGCAAGCCTGCCGCTGAGGAAGCCCCCGAAGAGGAGGAAGAAGATTACGAGCCCGAGAGCATCGGGTCGCTCATTCAGTGCGGCATCGGCTACGTTTTGCTGATGGACATCGTGGGTCTGATATGGCCGAAGGTCTACGAATGGTGGTTCAAGGAAAATCCATATGCGATTGAAGCGGTGGATGAGGAGGAGAACCAAGTAGAATTGACGATGATTCCGTTCGGTCCTCATTTGGCCGTAGGAGCTCTGGGCGCCATGCTCTTCTGGCCGACGCTAGAAGCGCTGATCCTGGGCTATTTACGATCAGTGACGAAAGGCTGACGGAACCCGGGTCGGGCTCCTGACGTCATACGCCTGTCCCGGGAGGACATGTACATGAAAACTCGTCGCGGCTTTACGCTGATTGAACTGCTGACCGTTATTGCGATCATTGCTTTGCTGTCGGCCATTATCTTTCCGGTCTTCGCCCGGTCAAAGGCAGCTGCCGCTCGCAATGGAGACTTTAGCGATATGAATTCGCTCCGGAGCGCGTTGCAACTTTATCGCGTGGACCAAGGGGCCTACCCGCCCCAACTGCTGGGCTACGTGACGCTCTACACCAGCGGCCCGAATGCCGGCAACGTGATTCCGGCCAATGAACTCAAGAGCTTCCTTTATTCCAAGCGCGTGGGGTCGCTGGATACGTTCGTTCCGAGCTGGAACCGCAACGCTCCGACCGCGACCACGCAAGCGAGCTACCCGCCGCGCGACCCGCGACCCGTAGGCACGGCCGCTCTCACCGACAACAACGGTGACGGTGTGATCTCGGGTCTGGATGACGTGGCCGGTGCCCGCCAAGCCTACGGCCCGGCGGACGGCAACGTCTGCATCGGTGGGGGCATCGCCCCGTGCGCCGTGGGCGTCGCCAACTTCTATCGCATTAGCGGCTACGACGTGAGCGAAATCCGAGCGGGTGGCGCGACGCGCACCGAGCTCCGCTACACGCTGTTCTGGTCGCAGTTTGGCCTCGCCTCGGGCAGCCCGGACGACGATCCGCGCCAGCTTGGCTACGCCGAACCGCCGGAAAGCACCGTGATCACCTGGAACACGGGCTACCGTGAATACACCGGGGGCAACCCGGCCGCTGGCAAGCAAGACATCGTCTTGTTCCTGGGCGGCTCGGCGCGACCCTACGACTCCAAACTCCTTCATGAGCGCTCCTGGCGCGTGATGCCGTAAATCGGCATCCCGCGCCCCTGGCCCTCTCCTCTCTTTACCGACTTCGGGTTGCTATGCCCCTATTATAGAGCACCCAACCCATCCGCCACCGCAAAGGCTCCTCTTTGATTGAGCTGCTTGTGGTCATCGTCATCTTCTTGATTGGCGTCCTGGCGATGGTCCAGATTTTCCCGCTTGGCTTGAATGTCATTCAGCGCACGCGGGCCATTACCCAGGCGGAAAACTTGGCGCGCGCCGAACTTGAGCGCATCCAAGGCCAATCGGGTTACTTGCCCGAGATGATCGTCCCCGTGACCTACAACTACACGGTCGGCGGCGTGGTCATCACGGTCAATCCCAACCGATTGACGACCAACCTCATGCCGGACCAAGGCGTGGCGGGCGGCGACATTGATGCAAACGGCAACGTGCTCATCAACGGCAATCCGATTGGGAACTGGGCACTGGTGAGTGGGTCGAACCTCTACAACCGCGTTATCGGCGAGGGGCAGCCGGTACCGGGTCCGCGACGACTCAACAACGGCGTGCCGGGGCTGGACTTTGGCAGCCTGATGACGCTGCGCTTCGCGCCGATCTACGATGACGGCAGCGCGGGCGTGTTCACGGTCTACGGCAACGACTACCAGCGCAACTGGGGCGACCGCAGCCGCGGCTTCCCGAGCCCGGGCCGCACCCGCGACTACGAGTTCTACTTTGTGGACGCGAACAACACGGACGACGAAAACTTTGTCGGCGAAGACCAGATTTGGATCGCCCCGGCACAGCGCGTCAGTTACCGTGTCACGTTCTCGTTCAACTACGACGACGGCGTGCAAACCGGCCAGTACGAAGTGATCATCCCGATCACGCTGGATCCGCTCGCGCCGCCCCCGTTTGCACGCATCGGCACGGACGAAAGCACGGCCACCAACTACTGGGTAATCAGCCTGCCACAACTCGTCGGTCAACCCGACATCAACGGCAACACGAACTACGTGCCCGCCAACTACCGCGACACCGACTGGTGGAGCGTGCGCGTGCAGCGCCAGTTCGAGCGCCTGAACGTGGCGACTCCGTTCAGCGGCGATCCGTACCAGTTCAAGGTTCTCAGCCCGAGCACGGGTCAGATCCTCATCAACCCGCAGGCGGCCTCGACCACGGTGCCGAGCCGCGCCGGACGAGCCCCGCTGTTCGCCCGCACCGACTACACGGTGTACGACTGGCGTCTCATCCGCGACGAATTCCGCGTGCCGACGCAAGGTTCGGTGGCCCGAAAGCTGGTCATCAACGGCATCATGCCGCGCAGCGGCACAGAGCCGGATGGCCGCAACTTCGCCGGCTTGGGCCTGAGCACGCCGGACGTGACGGGCACGGTGGGCTCGCAAGACTTCATCCTGTTCGATGTCGAAACGGGTGGCGTGATCCTGGGCAACGAGAACAACAATCCGAACGCCCCGGGCTTCCCGCAGTCACCGGACAGCGCCTACTCGGTGGACAAGACCAACGGCTACATCGAGTTCCGTGACGTGGACAACACGAACCCGGACCTGAGCGC
>VYLQ01000282.1_pt1 | contig 23276 bp, 22 predicted proteins | sample 5115351 | NCBI WGS metagenome assembly VYLQ01 (sample SAMN12291776, study PRJNA351875) | freshwater metagenome | isolation source: freshwater lake | place: USA: Michigan, Lansing Lake | collected 2013-08-14 | reverse complement strand
ACTGTTTCTCAAATGCCTTTTTTCGCTCCTTATGTTTATTTTTATGCTCACTTTGATTTTTTCTCTCCGTAATTTCTCTCTGTGACAGCTTAGGGTGCGGAATGTGGGCTGGAAGCTCACGAGGTCTATGACATCGACTACGCTACGGGACGGGTGGAGATGAAAGAAGTCTGTGCGCTCTGTCATAGTTGCCATCAATATATTCATGACTTCAGAATGCAGAAATTATTGGAACAGGGCAAACTCTCTTTCGAGAAATATATTCACGTTCTCGCTCACGGAGAACGGCTCGTCAAAGATTATTTGACCGAAGTGGCCATCAATTACCGAGGACAGACGTGGAAAAAACCTTTCGAGGGAAGCCTTCCCTTTCAAAATACTTTCCCCGATGTGATCGTCCCAGGATTACCCCGCCCTGTCCAATCGCAGGTCGATTGGCAAGAATGGCATTTAGTGGTCGAGGGACGGGAATATTATACGCGCTTTTCCGATATTCGGGAATGGTCGGATTATTATCAGTGGTTACACCGCAATAACCTGACCGATAATTTCCAAATATTCGCCCAATTTAAAGAAAGTAAATAATCTTCAAAAGCTTGCGCCAAGGGTTGAAAACCATTCGGAGATAATCCCTTGGCCTCTAAAGTTTATTTACTGCATTATCTCGGAGAGATAGGCGATACCACCAAACCAACAGGATACGCGCAACACTATCTCGGTAGTACCAGACGAAGCTTAAAACAAAGACTAGCGGAACACGCTGCGGGACGGGGTGCGAAGATAACCGCCGCTTTCGCCCGACAGAATATCGACTTTATCTGCGTCCGAACCTGGAACGGCGGCAGAACGGTGGAACGTTACCTCAAACGCCGTCACGCCCACGCCCGTCTCTGTCCTTTGTGCAATCCCAACGCCCGTCAATACGGCAACCAGATGGGGGGAACCCCCCTGATCTCCAGTTTCAAACACGGTTCTCGATCGAAAATATCGAGAAATTGAAATGATTTGAATGGGTGGTGAAAACCTATCAAGGAAAAAACAATGAATGTAATTTTCAAACAATGGAATTGCAGAGTTATCGTCAGTAAATATCTGAAAGGTGGTTTTCCGGCAATTTATTTAGTCGATGCCGATAACGAAGAACCGATCGCAACGGCAACGGTTAATTTGATAGAGTACGGTATCGAACCGGAACCGAATCATTGCTATTTGAAAGACTATTCCGAAAATCGGGGAATTGTCGAGATTCTAGCGGGAGCGGGAGCCGTGATTCCTATCCAACAGATTCGCCTCGGAAATTTGACCGCAACATTGTGCAAACTTAGTCCTCAACTGATCGAAGAATTAGAAGAGCTATAAAACGTGGAGAAAGCTGTCAAATGACAGCTTTTTCTGGTTATTAGTCGGCATGGTCAGACCTAAAGAATAATTGGAGCGAAAAAAATAGCTGGAACGGGGGGAAAAAACATGGAGAGCAACCGATATGCAACTATCCATCTTCGATCTTCCCCCCGATCCCGTACCGACCCGACTTCGCTATCCCGACCCCCGCAAAGCGCAAAAGTTGAGGGAATTGGCCGCTAGTCTCCAATCGCAAATCGACAGGAAAATAAATCCGGCCATCTCCTATCAACGCCCCACCCGACGACGGGCCGGCATCGTCGCCTCGATGAGAGAGGACGGAAAACAACTGCAACGGATTCAGTCCTGGCTGCGGGTGATAGCCGACGAAGCGGAAACCGGAACGTTGCCCGACATTCTCCAACGTATAACGACGAAAACCCAGTTAGAAGTGCTATATTCTTTCTGTTATCACCGTTGGCGAGATGACGATATCCACCGTATACTTACCGACAGAAATTGTCATTGGTACGGCAAACTGGAACGGGCGCACCTGAATAGCCTCGATCGAATTAAGCGGGCAATTACCGCTTTACAGTCCCTGGACAATCTTGCGCTGGAAGACCCCACCCTCATCCAGATACAAGAACTGGAAAGAGCGCTGATCGGACGGAATATCCGCGGTTATTTTCCTACTCCCTGGCCCATCTGCGAACGGATGGTCAAATTGGCCATGCTCCGTAACGGCATGAGAGTTTGGGAACCGAGCGCTGGTAAAGGATCGATCGCCGAGACGATTCGGGAATCGGTACGGGTAAACTTGGATGTCTGCGAACTGCAAGCCGAACTCCGGCAAATTCTCCAATTGAAAGGTTTCAACGTCATCGCCTTCAATTGCTTCGAGGTCACGGGAGAGTACGATCGCATTCTGATGAACCCTCCCTTCGGCAAAGGGCTGGAAATTTCCCATATCACCCACGCCTATAACCGTCTGACCGAAGGGGGACGGCTGATAACGATCGCCCCAGAATCCGTCAGTTTTCGCAAAGACCGAAATTATCAACAGTTCCGCAATTGGTTGGCCGATAAAACCGTCCTCGATGAGGCTTTACCTGATAACGCATTTCTAGAAAGCGATCGACCGACGGGAGTAAGAACGAGATTATTGGTACTGGAAAAATAGCACGCAATGGACGCTTACGGGAGCGTCCTATTTCCGCAATCGGACCAGCTATAGCAATAGAATCGGGAGACGGCATCCACAAAAAGGGTGAAAACAGCAAAAAAAACGACCGGCGTAAGTGAAAACGATTTGTGAAAAATCATGAACAACACTTTCACGGAAAAATTTCTCGAACAACCGCCACCGAATACCGTTCGGGTCATCCAAACGGTCACGGGAACAACCGACAACGCCCGAATATGGGTCGGTTACGATGCCGACGACCAGAAAACCTTTCGCATTTATTGTCCTTATCGTATCGGCAACCACATACCAGAACCCGTCACGGCGATCGAGGCGATTTTTTTCGATAATTACTGGCGCTGGCGGGTCACGACCGCATACACCGCTCCCCGTTGTCCCGATTGTGGTGCGGCATGGAACGAGCGCCATTGCGAATTTTGCGGTTTGTCGCTTGAAGACCCGATTTAAAAAGAAAAAAAGAGAACATTGAAGAAAACCTCTGTATTAGTCGAAAAAAAAATTGATACAGAGGTCTTAAAGTATGAACTTATCCTGTCATTCCCTCGGTGATAAACGCTTCAGCCCCTTATTTTGCCGTTTAGAAGCATTCGGAACGATTCGCTCGATCAAAGAGCATTATCAACTGACTAAACGCTTTCAAGGCAAACCAGCCCCGATGTCGTGGCAGGAGGCCGAGGATTGGCACAAGCAAGGAATCGCTTGTGTCGGTTTTGAACTGCCAAACGGGTTATGGTTGCCCCCCGATACGAAACGAGTGGATGATCTAGCCGTTCAATTCTATATCGCACTCTGGCTAAAGTATTTACGACTCCATCCAGAGTTGATAGCGATCGCATCGGAATACGACGAGTTCGAGGACATTTTTCAAGGAAATTTCCAGTTCTCCCAAGCAGATATCATCCGCCAAGCGGTGCGGGACGGGTTGGATAGCTTTAAACCGATGTGCGAATCGTTCCTCGACCGCTGCCGTCACTTTATCGCCAGAGATCTGCTGAAAATGGAACGGGGCATCATCGCTCATCAGGTTAACCTCAAAGGCAAAATGGGAGCGGGATTAGCCTTGCAGATACGTCGTCGCTATCCCGCGGTTTGGGAGCAGTACCGACGGGATTACCAGCAAATCCAATTAGGGCAAGTCCAGCTAGTTCCTGTGAGTCAGAGTCTATACGTCGCCAATCTAGCGGCGCAGACTGATTACGGTATTGATCGACGACAGACCGATTACGACGCACTCGCTCGTTGTCTAGCCGAATTAGCCGATTTCTCCCGACAACTGCACTTGACCCCCTATCTCCCTCACGGACTGGGCTGTGGATTGGCCGGCGGGGATTGGCGTATCGTTTGCGGTCTGATCCTCCGCCATTGTCCTCAAGCAGTCGTCTGTCGGCTCTAGGCTAAGAGATTAAGAACATAAAAACTAGAAATAAACAGATAAAAACAATATAAATTACCGAAAAAGACGGTATCGCGGGCGAAAACCATTAGAAACTGGAGAAACAATCATGCCAGTCCCGAAAACAACCGTCAACTCTGTATTCGATGAAGCACTCGGTAATTTCGCCGTCTCCGATCATTCAGAACGGGTTTATGCCCAAGTGTACTATGCCATCCGGGAACGTCAGGGTATGCTATCTCGGAAACGCAACGGCGAGGATTTCAGTTGGGATGACTTCAAACAGAAATTCACTGAAGCGTTCGGCACTCCCAACAATCCAACCTATACGATCGAACAACTGCTGGATTATGCACTTCGCAAATTCAATATGACCTTGCAGGACTTGATCGATGCCAACAAACGCAGTTGGGAACGCCGTCGCGCTTGGGAAGAAAAATATGGTTCCTATAACAGCATTCCCCAAGACTGGAACCCAGGTTAATTAACGTGATGGGAGAGGAGTTTTCCTCTCCTTTTTTTTGCTTCGGTGAAAGGAGAAATCAAAGAAAAATTAAATAACAAAAACTCTCGGAGTGGGGTGTAAACTATTCCGAGAAAATCGATGGATAACAACACTTTCGATAGTTATCTTAACGCTCTCCGTGATTATCGTCTATATCAACAATTTTCCGATAATTATTACGATCCGACCGAGGATTTACCGTCAGGTATTCACGCCTCGATCTACCGTCCCGAACCGGAAATAGAAGACGACCCCGACCCGGATGAGCCAGAACTTTCGGATAATTGGCAACCCAGCGATGATCCTCTTCATTTCTAACCGGTAAATCAAACTTTTTCTGCCCTTGGGCGATGGTCGTCGCGACTATCGCCTTTTTTGACCGAGGGAAACGATCGCAAGCTATTTTCAGACGAAGCTCGGTGGTGAGACGACGAATACAAAAAATAAGAAAAGAAAACAAAGAAAACGGTCGAGTGCGGTCGAAAACCAACGGGAGTTAACACCATGCGTCAATCCGGCCACACCCTTCTCGAACTGCTCGTCACTTTAACCCTAATCGCTATCCTGCTGCTCATCGGTCTGTCTCTGCTCTCCCGATTACTAGCGGAAATTCGTCTCAACACCGCCACCTTTGAACTTTCCCAACATTGGAAGTTCACCCGCTTCGATGCGACGGGAAGTGGAGCCACCCCCACCGCCTTCTGTATGAAAGATGCGACCGAACAGCGGATCGAGGTGGCCAAGATAGCCGGCGACGATTGCGAGACGGTCAGCGAATGGCAGTCTCTGACGGACGGGGTCAACATCGACACCGCTAATTCGACCCTGAGAAGAGTTAGCGGTGTCGGGGGAAACAACGGCACGATCTACCGGGTTAGTTGGGCAGACACGAGAGGCGGTCTGGGCGGTTCTTGGGGACAGTTAGGCCGACTGACACTGACCGCCCAAGAAACAAACGCCAAACGCTGTTTATTTTTATTCCGTGTCGATGGTTCATGGGATATTCGCAAAGACAAACGATGCCAGAGTTGACATCCTCGCCGCACTTTTAGGGCGGCGATTCCTAAACCTCACGATTTAAGTTTCTGCTTCAACCACCGTTGCATACAAGCCGAGTTTTCAAGGTGCTGTCCGCCCACTTGGTTTTCGAGACGGTCTTTTTAATTCTAACGTAAAGCCAACCTAGAACGGCGGGGTTTCCCACCCAAAATTTTCGATGAAAAAGAAAAAAAGGAGGAAAGGCTAACGCCATCGGTTGCAAATCACGAGAAACAAAACGATGACAGAACAAACCTTATTGAACTACCTCTCCAGGCAATTCCCCCAGCTTCCCACCCTCGACCTCACCCTGCTAACACGAACCCTCTTTCCTCTATCCCTGGTCGAACTCTACACCCTCAGACTCGCTCACGGCGATAACGCTATCATGAAGGCCGCCATTGATAGCACCATTCGGCAACGGCAAGAAGAGAAGGAAATCGCCGCCCTCGAACGACAACACGAAATCTATGACGAGTATCGTCACTGCTGCGGCGGTTGGTAAACTTTATTCGGTGGGGACATTCCCCGCCAGATAGCCACATAATCAAAATGTTAATCAACGTATTATCTAGTTCCAGTACAAATATGGTCAGATATGAGTTCCAATAGGTCAGATCGAGCGAATGCCCTGTATGAATCCGACTTCTACGGCTGGACAGAGCTACAAGCGAACGTTCTAGCCAACCGACAGGTAGAAGCACTGGACTGGCAAAACTTACGGGAGGAAGTCATTTCCTTGGGTAAACAAGAATATCGAGAACTGGTGAGCCGTCTGACCGTTTTGGTAGGACATCTTCTCAAATGGGAATATCAGCCAGATAAACGTTCTCGCAGCTGGTTTTTGACGATTAGAGAACAGAGACGAGCGATCAGACGGCATCTACAGGGCAATCCTAGTTTAAAATCCCGGATACCGACGGCTTTATCCGACGCTTTCGAGGCCGGAGTCGATTTGGCTTTGCGGGACACGGATTTACCGATACGGACTTTTCCCTCTCACTGTCTTTTCACCTTCGAGGACATCATGGCCGACCATTTCCTCTGCGATACCAGTCAGGATTGGCCATGAGTTCAATGATTCGACGATACCGCCTCGACGGGTATCTGTATCTCGCTCCGTTTCAGGGGATCGGGAACGTAGGGACCGTCATAGAAAAAGCGACGGGGGGAACCGATCGCCCGGTAGCTCGGATGTTCGGCCAGCCATTCGTTCAGTCGAGTCAATCCCTGTTGGTAGCTATCAAAATCGTAACCTCCCTGTAGTCCCAAACTCACCACCGTCATGGGTGGTACATCCTCGATCCGAATATTATCGGCCACCTCTTTCGGGTAAGTCTCGGTATCGCGGTACAAAAAGGAAACTTCGGCCTCTCCCGATGTTGCTCCCGTGTCTGCGGGGTAACGGGTTTCGACGGGCGCGGTCATCGAGATATCGTTGGAACTGATGTGTTGGTACAGGGGATAAAACGACCGGTTGGCCGCCTCGGACAATTGACCCCGATAACGGTAAGTGGCAGCCCGATAGGCGGGATAGTTCTTCACCTCGATCCGTCCGTTCGGAGTCGGGGTCGGAAATCCTGCGGGTAGGGGAGCGCTGGAAGCTTGATAGACCCCGATCGCAAGGGCAGCTAAGGCGATAAAGCCGAGGGGAATTAACAGATGATGTAATTTCATGATCGATCGGTCGCGGGGACATCTCTATTGTGGGACGAGTTCACTTCCGTTGACATCCCGTTATCGAAACGCGCCTCCTTATTTTACCGCGACAATAGTTCTAGTAATGTATAATGTAATGTATATAAATAATCAAATTCGGCTATGGTCAGCAAAATCCGCAAGCAAATTTATATCGAAGCCGAACAGGATAATTTACTAAAAGAGAGCGCTCGACGAACGGGACTCAGCGAGGCCGAGATCATCCGACGTGCAATAGATTGGCACATAAGCCCTGTCAACGGTCTCGAAAACCAAAATTTATTATCGCAATTACATAATTTATCGAGACATGAAAAGTTGAAACTGATCAAATTTTTATTGCAGGATTCAGAAACAAATAATGCCGATTCCGATCAGACTTTATTATCTCAATTAGCTGGAACTTGGACAGAGGCGGATGAGATGGATTTTTTACAAAATACAGAAGCCTTTCGAGCAGTTGAGGAAAGTTTGCGGAGCTAAGACCGATTCTACTGGATACCAACGCTTATACCACTTTTAAACGTAATATTTTTGAAACATTTGAGGTTATTAGAAACACGCCTTTAATCGGTTTAAATAGTGTAATTTTAGGAGAATTTATGGTGGTTTTGCGTTGACTTCTAGAGAAGAATATAACCGAAGGAAACTTAAGCAATTTTTGGAAATATCCAAAATTAACTGTTTTGCGATCGATTGCGATACCGCCGAATATTACTCTAGAGTTTATTATTACTTGAGGAAAAAGGGCAATCCGATTGCGACTAACGATATGTGGATTGCGGCGAACGCTCTACAATATAATCTGGCTTGATTTAGCTATGACAAGCATTTTCGGGCGGTCGATGGGTTAATAACGGGAAATAGCAGCGCCGATTTTGCGATTATTCGATCTTAAGAGAATTGCTTCAGATCGGTATCGCTGAAAGTGTAGCTTCAAAAGATACCAGGAAGCCAAAAGAAAGAATCGAACTTACCAAAAACTATTTGAGAGGGAGTCCTTAACTTTTGTTAAAAATAAGTGAGTGGACAGGCTAGGAAAAATTAAGTTTTGAAAATTTAACTGCACTTTACTATACTTTCACTTTACCCTAGAAGAAGAACATCAAAAAGTCAAAAAATATACATGAAGACGGTCAACAAGGAGGGAATAAGCCAACGACCTCATGCCTAGAAAAAAGCTTTTTAAGTAGGAATTAAAAGAGCGGCGGACAGGATGAGTAGTTTGAAAGATTGAGAGGAAAAATCCCATGACGACAACCGTTCAACGCTTAAGCGAACTGAATTTTGCATCCCTATCACCGGCAGGGGGATTGTTCCCGTCGCCGATCACCTGGGAAGACCAAACGTTCTATTTCTTGATGCTCGATCGCTTCTCCGATGGTCGTGAAAACGGGTACAAGGACAACGAGGGGAATTTAGTCCGGAGCGGGACAACCCCACCCTACAGTCCGGCTGGTGCGGAAAATGCCGTGAAAACCGAGGCGGATGCAGCCCGCTGGCGCGAAGCAGCAGTCAAATATGTGGGAGGGACGCTCAAGGGGTTAGAGAGCAAAATCGGCTATCTGAAACGATTGGGGGTGACGTCGCTCTGGATTAGCCCTATTTTTAAACAGGTTCGGTTTCGGGAAACTTATCACGGCTACGGCATCCAGAATTTTCTGGAGGTAGAACCCCACTTTGGCAGCCGCGAAGACTTGCGGGAAGTGGTGCGAATTGCCCATGCCAATGGCATCTATGTGATTCTGGACATCATTTTGAACCATGCGGGCAACGTCTTTTCATATTCGGGAGAGCGCAATCCCCCTTGGACTGGCAATACTTACTCGGTTGATGGCTTCAACGACAGACAGGGCAATCCTACCATTCCCTTTGTCAAAGCCAATCCGCAAAATCTGCCCGATTATGAGGGGGCAATATTTCCTGCTGAATTCCAAGACCCCAATGCCTTTACCCGTAAAGGATACATCAAAAATTGGGACTACAACCCCGAATTCCGCGAGGGGGACTTCTTTGACCTGAAAGACATTCATCACGGGTACGGTGCTGCTGATGATTACCAAGTATCTGATGCCCTGCGCCATTTGTGTGAAGCCTACAAATACTGGATCGCCTACGCTGACATCGATGGTTTCCGCATCGATACGGTCAAGCACATGGACATTGGCGCAACTCGCTACTTTGTCTCAGTGATGCGCGAGTTCAGCCAAAGCATTGGCAAGGAAAATTTCTTCCTGCTGGGCGAGATTACCGGCGGGCGCAAACGAGCCTACGAAACCCTGGAATTAACTGGACTCAGTGCGGCGCTAGGAATTGATGATATACCCGATAAGTTGGAATACTTGGTCAAGGGATACCGCAATCCGAACGACTATTTCAGCCTGTTCCGCAACTCGGAGTTGGTCAACAAAGGCTCTCACCTCTGGTTCTGCAATAAGGTGGTGACTTCCTTTGACGACCACGATCAGGTACGCAAAGGCAATCAGAAAGCTCGTTTCTGTGCCGATGCCCATGCCTCGAAAGTAGTGCTGAATGTTTTAGCCTTGAATGCTTTAACCTTGGGCATTCCCTGCATCTACTACGGCAGCGAACAATGTTTCGATGGGCGCGGAGGAAGCGATCGCTACATCCGGGAGTCGATGTTCGGCGGTGAATTTGGGGCGTTTCGGACGCGAGGGCTGCATTTCTTCAATGAAGACAATCGGGTTTACCAAGAACTCGCTAAAGTTCTAGAAATCCGCCGACAAAACATCGTCCTGCGTCGTGGTCGCCAATACCTGCGCCCGATTTCAGCACCCGATGATGGAGTCCGCTTCAGCTTGCCGGAGATGGTGAATCGACAACTGCGATCGATGGTGCCTTGGTCACGGATTTTCAACGGCCAGGAGGTGCTACTGGCGATTAACACCGATTATGACCAGCCCAAAACGGCTTGGGTGACCCTCGACAATGAACTGCACCAAACCAGGGATGTATTGAAGTGCATCTACTCGACAGATGTAGCGCAGGTGGGTCAGTCGGTGACTGTTGAAGCACGGAATGGGAAAGCGGTGTTGATTACCGTTCCGGCATCAGGGTTGGTGATTTTTGAATAGTTGAGAAGGAACAAGCAATTTAATCCAGGAGGATATTATGACTCAGACAATTAATGACAATCTTGCAGTAATAGGCAACATAGAAACAGTTGCCACGTTTACCCGTTCCAGTGGCGACGTTTCTGCGCTTCTTCAAAGTGGCTCAGGTAATGAGGTTTACCTTCGATTCAAGAACAGTGAGACAGGAAATAATTCCTGGATGGCTGGCATGGATGATGACGAGCAATTCAAGATTGCTTATGGCGCAGATGGAGAAATCCGGGGGGCGGAAACCAAACTATATGTCGCTCAATCTGGCAAAGTTGGCATCGGAACGACAAGGACGAGGAATCCTCTGGCAATTCGAGCGCAAGGAATCTCGGAAGAATTAATTAGCTTTGAAAATCCACAAGGAACAACAAAGTGGCATATCAACCAAAATTTCGCCGGCAATCCAGGACTAAACTTTGTAGAATCAGGGGTAGCTGATGGAAGGCTGTTTATAAAAGCTGGTGGCAACGTCAGCATCGGAACGATTATCCATCTAAGAACAACTACAAAGCTCTCAGACAGAAAGTCAAGGAGACCGTTAATAACTTTTGCTTTGTAAGGAGGGTTTTACCATGTCAACATCTCAACTGGGGCAAGCTCAAGCCATAGAATACCTAAGATCGCTTTACGCATCGGTTGAAGTAGATGAGCATGGAAATGCTGTTAAGGTTCGTTGGGGACACCACTGTACAGTGATTGATACAGGGTTAGAATCTTTGTCAAAACTTACTACTTTGATAGAACTGGAACTGGCTCAAATGACAGATGCTCGACTTGCTTATCTGTCAAGGTTAGTCAACCTAAAACGTTTAAGCTTTCATGCCCCAGCAGCATCAGAAGCATCGAGGATTACAGACAATGGACTCCTTTATCTCACGCCATTGGTCAATCTAGAACATTTAGATTTGGGCAATTTCGCCAAAATTACCGATACAGGATTGCCGTATCTGCTCAATTTAAAGAAACTTCAGTTTCTTAATTTGAATGGGATTAGTCTGGTTACGGTTAAGGGACTTGAACAATTAAAGGGATTATCAGAGCTACGTTATTTAGGGGTTATGTCAACTTTATCCCTAGAGTATGTGCAGCATTTTCCTAAACTTGAAATCGTCTATGCTTGGGATAAAAATGACTCAGAAATTCAGTATCTTGAAACTTTAAATAATCTTCAAGAGCTATATATTGCTTGTTCCACTTTTGATAAAATCCTTGAGATAACTGATCTCAGTGTTAAAACTTTAATCAAATTAAAAAGCCTGAAGATTTTATATCTCTGGGATACAAAAATAAGTGAAGGAGGGTTAAGACAAATCCAGAATGCCTTACCAAATTGTGAAATAGATACTGGTGCAATTAAGGAAAAAATGGCTGAAGGGTCTAAAGTATAATCTTGCTATGAGGAGCTTCAAAAAAAGACGAAACCCATGAACAAAAGAGGTTCTCGAATTTTGAGAATAAACGTAGAGGGTTTCGTTCAGAAAATTTGAAACCCGTGCAGTTGGCTGAAGTTGAATTAGGGCAGGTTTCGGCGGTAAGGTCGCCCTACTCTGAGACGGCGCTAATAAGTACAAACAGAAGTGCTACTGGCGAACAAGAAGGAGGTAAAAATAATGAGTACCTATCCACAACAATTAAATCCAAGACCGGGTGTCACTTTAATTCTCGATCCGACCCGTCTAGTGTTGGCTTTCAAAGAAAGACCAGCCAGAGAGTTGGCTGTGTCGTCAACAGTCTCAGAACTAGGTTTGGTTCCCGAAGGAGGAGAAACGGCACGGGCTGCCGATACAAGTCAAAGCCAAGTCATCAACAATACAGAATTCCGTTATTGGATGCGCAGTTCAGCCGCCACAGCTTTACCCGAAGACATCGTCGAGCGAGTCCAAGAGTCTTTCAGAGATAATCTGGACTGGGTTGGCCCTGTGTATCGACTGGAAAATGAAGAGGGGCTGAGGGCATTTGTCTGTCCATTACCCAACGTGCTTCTAGTCAAACCCACGCCAACAGCCAGCCAAACAGGAGGAGAGCTGGCGGCACTGCTGAGCCGGTACGGTTTGAGCGAAGTTACTGAGAAATCAAGGTATTTAGGAGAATACCGCTACTTTGTCCTCGACGATCCTCTAGCAGCATCCTCTTTCGACATCCGCAACCAACTGCTGGATGCCGAACCGCAACTCGTGCAGGAACTTCAGTTCGAGAGTATGCCGATGGTCGTGCCGACAGCGTTTATCCCCAACGATCCTCTATTTGCCCAGCAGTGGGACATGACTCAAATTCAGGCCGGTGGTGCTGGCTCAACTGGTTGGGACATCTCTACGGGCAAAAATACAGTTGTAATCTGTGTCCTGGATACGGGCTGCGATCTCACCCATCCCGATCTTCAATTTTCTACCCCTGGCATCAATCTCGGTACTATGATGCCAGACGGTAGTCCCACTGACAATCATGGAACTGCCTGTGCCGGTATCGCAGCCGCAGGCGATAACAACGCCGAGGGGATCGCCGGAGTCGCGGGTAACTGTCGGATCATGCCGCTGGCCTTCTCTACCTGGTCGGACACCGAGGTTGCTGCCGGCATCAACTACGCTACAGCTAATGGCGCCGATGTTATTAGCATGAGCTTTGGTTGGAATGCTTGGGAGCCGGCCATTATCGATCCCGCCATCCAGAACGCCTACGATAACGGGCTGGTAATGTGCGTAGCAACCCACAACCACAATGGAGCGATCACATACCCGGCTACGAACCCTCTGGTGATAGCCTGCGGTGCGTCTGATGAAGTAGATAATCGCAAGACTCCAGATAGTCCAGATGGAGAAGAATGGGGATCAAATTACGGGCCACAAATATCGGTGGTTGCACCTGGGGTACACATTCCTACGACTGACCGCCAAGGCAGCCATGGCTACAACACAGACAGTGGTGCGGCAGGCAATTATTACTTGGCATTCCATGGGACATCGGCAGCCACACCACACGTTGCCGGCTTGGTCGCCTTACTCCTCAGTGTCAATCCTGGGCTGACGAACGTTCAGGTTCGCAACATTATCGAGGGCACGGCTGACAAAGTTGGGGTAGTACCCTATGCGAAAACGCCAGGCTATCCTAACGGCACCTGGAATCAGGAGATGGGCTATGGACGCATCAACGTCTTGCGCGCCCTGAACCGTGCCACACAAGTATCGCTCCGATTCCCTGACCTTATTCGCTATTTAGCTTGGGCATGGATCATCATTATCGGAGGTTTGATGATTACGCCAAAGTGGATTTTTTGTATCAAGTGTGGCGTACCCATTGATGCTCCTGGATACATTGGAGATCCTGCTGTCACATTCCTAGGGATTGGGTCGATCACTCTTGGTGTGGTGGGATTAATAACCAGTGTCCTAGAAGTAACCCAGGGGAAAGTCGCTAGATAAGGCGGCAAAGACTACACAAGGTTCAACCTGGCCTACAAGAGCAAGCGATCGCTACTCTCCCCAAATCTCCAAAACCAACCTGTCAGATTCAGGAGTGCGCCCTGGGAAGCAGTGCCTTTGGCGATCGCTATGACTAAATAGGGGGAAAAAGTCCAGGAATTTTTCCCCCGATCACTCCCAGATCCATTACTTTTTGATGGCCAAAAGGTCTAAAAGTTTTACCCAACAAGGTTTTTAGATTTATTCAGCAAACCCTAAATAAATAGAAAAGAGAGGTATTGAGAAAATGTCTCTAGCAACCTATGGAGTATTAAAATGTCGGGCTTTGGAACGCAAAATCGATCCCCAGACCGATCCTTCGCCCCATTATCAGGTTTTGGTAAGCGATGGGCTTCAAAAACACCGCATCGCCATCAACGTCAAATCCCAAGAAAGCCCTTCGGATTTGCTGTATCTAGTCAATGATGCCTTTCAACACCCAATCTTAAATCAGTTAGCGAACTTCAGTTTAGGATTCCACAAACTGGAAAGCCAACCCGGAGGTGTGGCTCTGGATTTTATTCGCGGGAATTTGTTCCGTCCCGAAGACTTGAAGCCACTGCCCCCGGACGTTCCAGGACCTGGCAATGACTTGAAAGAGTTGATTGACTTGTACCTTCAGCGGGCTATTCAAGCTGAAGATGCGATTTTGTACGCCTTCGGAGCCTCTTGGGGGCCGGAACCGACAAACCCCGACCAATACTTTGATTTTGTCCCCGGCAGCGGTATTCACGACCTCCACATGAATCAGGGCAGTGTGGGCAGATTCCAAAAGGATAACGGCGTTTATCAGGATGGCGCACTGCTGATTCATTTCCCCTCGCGCAACCAATGGATCGGCATCTTTCTTGCGTTCCAGTCCCAATCTTTCCATACCGATGATCGCACGGGCGATGCGATTACAGAGGTTCCAGTTGAGGCAGCCGTGAGGATTCTGGCGGCACTGGTGAATCCCCTGGGAGCAGATCCAGGCAAGGAGTCGGTGACACTGATCAATGTTTCGCCAGATGCTGTCGATCTCAAAGGCTGGGCATTGGCAGACAAGCAGAAACGCAAGTCTCGCTTACAAGACATCCGCCTCAAAGCAGGAGGCATCGTGACGGTACCACTGAGCGGGGCGGACGCACAACTGTCCAACGAGGGAGGCATCATCACGCTGCTAAATGCTCGGAGCATCAAAGTTCATGGGGTTTCCTATACCAAGGAACAAGCTCAGAAGCAGGGATGGACGCTCCTGTTCTAAACCTGACTTTTGGCTTTAAGAAAGTCCCTAAACCTAGATTGAGGAGGAGGTCAACTTTCCATGAAGATACCTGTACTAGAGCTTTTCCCCGCCAAATCAAAATTGATGTCCTTGGCTGTTGTTTTCTGTTGCCTGCTGCTGCTTTTCCCGGCCCCCGCCCGGGCTGAAGTCTGGCATCAATCAAATGGCAATAGTCAAGATGTGAATCCGCCATTGGTCGGTCCGGTTTACGACCTGGGTGGCGGCGGGACGGATGTTGATCGAGCCATCCAATGGGCGATCGACCAGGTTCGAGGCTGTCAGGACTGCTCAAAAACTGTCGATCTAGTCGTGCTTCGCTTTCTGACGGACGAAGATCAGGAAGCCTGGGATCGGTCAAAAAAACAACCTGACATTAAAAACGATTACCTCAAATATCATTCCCTCTTGCTCGACCCCCAACAGCGGCTGCAAGGATTAGACTCCATCGAAACTTATGTCTTTACCAATCCCGCCCGCCAAGAAGCTGAACAGCCCCAGATCGCTCAGGCGATCGAGAAGGCCGAAGTCGTCTTTCTCGCTGGGGGCGATCAATGCAAATATGCCCGCAACTTTAAAGGAACGGCGATTGAAACTGCCATTGAGTCAGTTCAGGCCAGAGGCGGTGCGATCGGGGGAACTAGCGCGGGGGCGATGATTCAGGGGGAGTGGATTTTCAATGCTTGCTCGGATGCCGTTATCTCTGATGATGCCCTGGCCGATCCCTATGAAGATATCCTCTTTACTGACAACTTATTCCAATGGCTGGCGCTCAAGGGAACCATTGTCGATACCCACTTCTACCAGGATGATCGCATGGGTCGAGCGATGGCCTTTGTGGCTCGCTTGCTCAGAGATGGTATCACCCCTCGCGCCCTAGCCATCGGCATCGATGAAGGAACGTCCTTGGTAATTAATCAACAAGGGATGGCTCAGGTCATGGCCAACGAGCGGGACGGTTCAGCTTATTTAATTCTCGGCGACCACCAACCGGAAGTCTGCGAGCGAAATAAGCCTCTTAGTTTCTCAAATTACCGCGTTTGGCGAGTCAGAAATGGTCAAACCTTTGACCTGAAAAACATTCCCGCAACCGATTATTACCAAGTCAGCGTCAAGCGGGGACGCATATCTTCTAGCAATCCCTATCGTGGCTGAATTGAGCGACGGGAGCGAAACTCCCTTTCAGGTTCAGAAGATATCCGCGCCCATTCAAATCAGGAGTCAACCATGAGTGCCATCTTTGGAGAAACCTTAACCTTCCCCCAGGAAAACGGTCCTGAAGTCGAGCTAGTGGTCTTCGGTGACGAGTTCTATTCCCGTCGCGAAACCAAGGACGGTTATACCGTCATCTACGACGACAAACTGGGGCAATATGGCTACGCCATCTTGTGCGAGGGTGAATTTGCTTCCAGTGGCATTCCCATCTCAGCACCGCCATCGCCAGGACTACAGCCGCACCTCGAGGAAGCTGAACCCATCCGGCGGGAGAAATTTGCCCGGCGTTACACCCAACTGAGACCGTCTCATACCGACTTGCCTTCTCAATCGTGATTCTCATGGCGTTTTGGATTTTGGATTTTCGAGAAAATTTAAACTCAACACAAGGAGTAAATTATGAGTGCCATATTTGGAGAAACCCTAATCTTCCAACAAGACAATGGACCCGACGTGGAACTGGTCGTCTTCGGGGATGAATTCTATGCCCGTTATGAAACCAAGGATGGTTACACCGCCGTTTACGATCCAGAGCGCGGACTCTACTGCTATGCCGTCTTACTGAGTGGGCGATTTGCCTCCAGCGGCGTTCCCATCTCCAAGCGCCCGCCCTCAGACATCCGGCGGGGACTGAAAGAAGCGGAAACTATTCGCAACGAAAAGTTTGAAGGGCGCTATGCCGACCTGCGACCGCCACAACCCGGTGCGGCTGCTAACGTGGCCAGGACTCTCGGACCTAACAATGGGCTGCTGGAAGGGCGGCGCGTCAGTGAGGGACACATTCGCGGCTTAACGGTGCTGGTTGAATTTGCCGACCTCACCAGTGCAGTTACCGCCGCCGACGTGGAGGCGATGTTAAACGCCCCCAACTATCGAGAAAACGGCAACTTCTGCTCGGTGCGCGAATACTACCACCTGATGTCCAACGGCAAATTGGACTACTCGAATGTGGTGGTGGGGCCGATTAAACTGAGCCAGAACCAACGCTACTACGTCCAGAACCTCCTCTGTCGGGAAGCCCTCGATAAAGTGGTCAACCAACTGGGTATCGATCTGTCTCAATTTGACTCTCGCGGTGAAGGCATCGTCGATGCACTGAGCTTCATGTATGCCGGGCGCACCGTTTATGAAGGCGACCTCTGGCCCCATAACTCAGAACTGAACCTGACCTACAACGGCATCAAAGTTCGCTACTACACGATCCAGAGCTTAGGCCGCCAGCGAGTTGACCTGAGCATCGGCACCTTTTGCCATGAAAGCGGCCACCTTCTCTGCCGCTTCCCAGACTTATACGACTACGGCTCTCGGGATGGCGATTTTGAGAAGAGTGCTGGCATGGGGTATTACTGCCTGATGTCCGCTGGCAACCACCTCAACAACGGCCGCACCCCCGCTTCCATCTGCGGTTACTTGCGAGCTCTGGTCGGGTGGTGCGATCGTGAGGTTCGCTTGAATGCACCAGGTGTTTACGAAGCCAAACACGGCGATTACGGCACCTTAATGAAATACGAGACCCATCGCGCCAATGAATACTTCATTATCGAAAACCGCACCCAACGCGGCTTAGATACCTACCTCCCCGCTAGTGGACTGGCGGTCTATCACTGCGATACCCTGGGGTCGAACGAATGGCAGGGCGGAACCCGCGAGCGCCACTACCAATGTGGCTTGCTTCAAGCAGACGGGCATCTGGATCTCGAAAGCAATCGCAACCAAGGAGATAGCACCGATCTGTTTAAACGAGTGGATGGCGTGGCCTTGTCTTACGCCACAACCCCTTCGACCCGGGGCTGGGATAGCTCTGATTCAGGGCTGGCTCTTGCCGATATCTCAGAACCCGGTGAGGTGATCCGCCTCAAGGTGGGTTCGCTAGTCCCCGCCAACGTGGTGACGGGAAAGGTCACTGCTGACCTGCTCATTCCCGATAACAAGCGCGAAGGAATTAGCAGTGCGATCGCCATCAGCCAAGCTGGTAAAGTCAAAAGCCTGTCTGTCGGCATAGACATCACCCACACCTACATTGGCGACCTGCAAGTGGAGTTGCAGTCCCCGTCTGGCAAGAAAGTCCTGCTCCACGACCGTGCTGGTGGCTCTCGTCGAGATTTACAACAGACCTACAGTTCAAGCTCCACGACTGCATTGTCGGCTTTGAACGGCGAATTGATTGCGGGAGATTGGCTCTTGAAGGTGCGAGATTTGGCCTCCCGTGACATCGGCCGGCTCAATCGCTGGAACATCGAAATTGAGTACGAGTCAGCGGGGCAAGTTGCCCGAGGTGAAGTGAGTCCGAACCTGTCAATTCCCGACAATACTCCCACAGGAATCAGCAGCGCCATCGCAATTGCCCAGTCAGGAACCCTCAAGGATATCTCTGTAGGGGTAGTCATCCCCCACACTTACATTGGCGACTTACTGGTGGAAATTGTGGCTCCCTCTGGTCAGAGTGTCACCCTACATAATATGTCAGGCGGCAGTAAAGACGATCTGAAGATGACCTACGACCGGACATCTACTCCTGCCCTAGAAGCCTTGGTCGGGCAACAGATTCAAGGCAACTGGTCCTTACGGGTCAAAGACCTGCAGCGGCTGGATACGGGCAAACTAGAGAAATGGTCGTTACAGTTGATGTATTGAGGATGTCTCCTTGAAATCTCGCGCTCGCTTCTTCGGAGGGCAAGATGCGAGCGCAATTCTGAAGCCCGATATGAAGACGATCGCTCCTTTATCTAAATCAGTTACAAGCGAATAAAATTTTCAGGTTCAACTTTTTTAACTCAGAAACTAGGTGAAATCATGAAAAGAAAAGCATTAGTCATTGGAGTCAACCAATACAAAGGGGGTATTCCTTGCCCACAACATTCTCTGAAAGATGCTAAGGATATCGCACAATTACTGCGGACAATTGGTCAGTTTGATCAAGTTCAAATATTCCTCAATCAATTTGAAGATCAAGATGAAGGTCAGAAAAATCCTTATGAACCTGATCAATTAAAAATTTTGATAGAGCAACTCTTTAATCCTCAAGATGGAGATACGGAAACGGCACTATTTTACTTCTCTGGTAATGGTGCTGAAGGAAAAGAAACTCAAAAAGGTGACCTGTTACTAACTGATTTCCCCAATCCTTTAAACAAATCTTCATCTGAACATACATCTGAACCCCCATCGAGAAGTATTTCGCTGACATGGTTACACGATCAACTTGAAAAAAGTCCTGTTAAACAACAAATTGTTTGGCTAGACAGTGATTTCAGTAATTTATTTATTGATTTGTTTTCCCAAGCAAGTAGTGAAGTAAAATATGATCGTTGCTTTATTGCTGCTAATTATAGTTATGCTGGAGAAACCTCCACTCATGGTGTTCTTACAGATGCTTTATTGCCGTGCTTGAATCCCGTTAAGCAGATTAAAAATTTAATCACCAACTATACCCTTGAAGATGCTCTAATAAACGCATTCAACTGGCAAAAAAATCTCATAAAAAATATCGGAAATCCAATTCTATTGACAGGGAGAAACGTTCGCACTCAAAAGCTATGGAATGATCTGGCAGAAGGAAACGATCTCCTTAATCTTAAAAGTGAGGCTGACGCTTTAGCTGATATGTTGCTTTTACGGGATCTAGAACCGCCATTGGCTGTAGGAATCTTGGGGGGATGGGGAAGCGGAAAATCTTTTATCATGAATCTGATGCAGCAGAGAATGAACGAGATTCGTAGCGCATCTCTAACTAAAAAACAGACATGGGGTAAAGAGGAGGAAGCTTTTCCTTATGTAGGGCATATTTATCAGATAAAGTTTGATGCCTGGACTTATGCGAAAGCAGATCTGTGGTACAGTTTGACGCAAACTATCTTTTATGAATTTAATCGTCAATATACGCTTGAACAGGAAATTGAACAATCGCTCAAAAAGGTAAATCGCTCACAGCTTGAAGGCGGTAAATTTTGGAAAGCACTTAATGCTATGAGTGAGTTTGATCGTACCGCCTCTCTCAGAGAATTAGCAAACTTTTCAGAACAAACCTACAATGAACTAGAAAAGATCAAATCAGATCAAGAATTTTCTAGTTCCTTGTGGGAAAAAATTGGTGATATCCGTAAAAATGAGAAATCAGAATTACAGAATTTAAAGGAAAGACTAAGAAAGGAAAATCAAAAATTGCGCTGGCTAATTCTTCGGAAGGTGCCACGTTATTTCTTGCAAAAAAATTGGTTGTCACTCGTGGCCTTTTTGGCGGGATTGTCTATTGTCGTTTTTCCTCTATTACCCGATCAACTAAGAGATCAATTGCCTAAGAAGCTCAGTGATGTCCTTTCTACATATACGACCTTAATACAAACAGGAGGATTTATTACAGCATTAGGGACAGGAATCAGTTTATTACAGAAAACTCAAGAAGAACAGGAAAAGATTTTTACTCGTTTGAAGCAGATTGCAGGAGAAGCAAAAGAAAAATTTGAAGTCGGAAAGGATGTTTGGGTTACTCTTCAGCAAGAATTTCTACAATCAGATCAGGAGATTGAACAGCATCTCAACAAAATCAAGCGGTATGAACTCCAAATTGAACAATTACAACAACAAATTGGTCTTGTTAGTAATTATCCGACTCTAAATACCCTTCTTGAGGATCTTTCTAGGAATGAGTTATACGAAAAAAAACTAGGATACCTTCACCAGTTGCAGCGCAAGCTCGCCGAGCTTACTAATTGTCTGTATTATAATCCAAAAATGAAAGATAATGATGAACAATTTAGCAAGCTAGAAAAAACTTTTCCAAGAGGTCCGGCACGTATTGTTCTCTTTATTGACGATCTGGATCGTTGCCCACCTGACCGAGTAGTTGAAGTTTTAGAAGCAGTTCAGCTTCTGGTTAAAACTCCTCTATTTATTGCAGTAGTTGCAATTGACGAACGCTATGTCACTCGTGCTTTAGAGAAATACTATGCCGGAGTGCTATTCCATCAAGGGCGACCTTCCGGTACAGATTACTTGGAAAAAATTATTCAAATTCCCTACCGAATACGACCTGTTGCTCACTCAGCTTTAGCCAATTACTTGCATCAGCAAATGGAAGTAGAAGAAAGCGATGAGGAAACGAGTAATGTGGCAGTTTCTACAGAAAATATTTCAACCATATCCGTTGATAATTCCCAATCTAATAAAACAGACTTTACTGAAAACAAAGTTGGTGGTAAATTATTAGATTCCGATCGGGATAAGTCAGTTACTATCCTGACTCCAGAGAAGATAAAATTTAAGTCTGAAGAGTTTAAGATATTGCTAGAATGTTGCCGACACACCGATCTGCCGCCCAGAATGATTAAACGGTTGGTCAACATTTATAAGATTTTCAAAATCATTGAGGTTCTCTCAAACAAAGTGGGGCTAAAAAGTAATGAACAAACAAAAGCTATTTTGTCCGTTCTTTCTCTATCAGCGTGCTATCCTGATTTAATACGGGAAGTATTTGATGACTTAGACATTCAGTTCGAGGAATTAGAAAGTCAGCTTGAGGGATTAAAACAGGAAGAAAAGCAGCAACAAATGCAAAAATTAAAACTACTAGATTCTTTGTTAAAAACTCTTGAGTCTTTACTGAATACTTCAGAAGAGAAAGATGCTCCCCACTTACAAAGGGAATATAGAAGACTACACCATGACGCGACAATTCTACTGAGTGGAATAACCCTAGCTCAATTCGATCTAGAAACCTTTAATTTGGTTCGTTCATTCTGCTTTTTTGGTGATGTTGGCTACAGTCCGGAGGATTCCCAAAGAACAGTTCGTTCTCATCAAGGGTAGATATCAGGCGTTCACTTGACACCGATCTGAAAACATAAATTTCGCCGTCGGCACGGCGGGTCGAGGCTTAACCATATACCAACTCTCGCTTTCAGAGCTTTTTTTTAATTCTAATCTCCCCATAGTGATAAAAGAGCGTTATCGCTTTAAACACCATATCGTGCTGAACAGTTATCTCACCCTCGATCCAACGATTCGAGTCCATCAAGGTCGGCAATTAATCGGTCACTACCCCGTAATACTTCTCTAACATGGTCAGCATCCCTTCCTCCAACTCGCTCAAGTAGGGTCGCTGTAGTTTCCCCAAGATTCCCAAAAAGGCGACGGCGGCATCTTCCAAGTCCTCGCGTTCCCTCAGTCTCGACAATCGATCGCATAATCGCCGCACCGTCTGACAGTCCCCTTCGGTGTAGCCCAACTCCTTGAGGTACTCGATTTTAACCAGATCGATCGCCCCATCGTGAAGTCGCAGATCGCAGGAGCGCGGGTGAACGGCAGTAACGATCGCCCAACAGTTGTTTTTCCCCTTCAGACGCGGGTTATCTTTGGCAAGGATAGCGACCACTTCCCCCACCTCGAAAACATTCGCTTTCCCTTTATCCTGGTATTTGCCCACCGTCTCGCGAACGACTCGGTTAGAGGGTGCTTTGCCCCCAGCTTCCGCTACGGCCTCGTTCCAGACGGTCGGCTGTCGTTGCGGGGCAAGAACGGCCAGCGGCCGCACCTGATACTCGCAAGGGTGGCAGCAGCAGACAGTTGGCTGCACTCAGGGTTCGGTAGATCGCCGCTCCCATAATTAAATAGTTGGCCTTCTGACGACTGTGACCGAATCGCCCCCGACAGTAATCCTCGAAGGAGTCGTACCCGTCCCGGTACAACCGTCGATCTCGCAGTTCTTGCAGGGCGGAACCAGCGTGGTAGAAAGCCCGCTCTACCGTCCGCTCTAACCGCTCCCTATCCCTGACCTCCTCCTCGCTCAAAGGTTGCGAGGATTGAATCACCTCCACCTCGATCGCTTCTACCCCGCGTCCCGCAGAAGCTAACATTTCATCGAAAATTTTGGGTCTGAAACCCCGTCGTTCTACGACGGCTTTACCGTTAAATACTAGCGCATTTACCAAATATATGCTAAAATGTGAGACATGGAAAAAGCCTACTCGTTTCGATTTTACCCCACACCCGAACAAGAGTCGCTATTGCGGCGCACTTTGGGCTGTGTAAGATTAGTTTACA
>VYLQ01000101.1_pt1 | contig 23719 bp, 14 predicted proteins | sample 5115351 | NCBI WGS metagenome assembly VYLQ01 (sample SAMN12291776, study PRJNA351875) | freshwater metagenome | isolation source: freshwater lake | place: USA: Michigan, Lansing Lake | collected 2013-08-14 | reverse complement strand
ACAGAGAAGTTAAGCCCGCCAGCGCCGATGGTACTAGGTTAAAACCCGGGAGAGTAGGTCGTTGCCTTTTTTCATTTATACAAGCAAAAAGCCCGAATAGGGCTTTTTGTGTTTTAGGGAAGCATCACAACCAATCATGTTCAAATATCTAATCAACTAAGCCCGCCATGGGCTTTTGTTGTTTTAAGCCTCTGCCTCAACTGCTTCCTCGCGTCTTTTACCATCCCTGAATCGGCGGATATTCTTTTAACGTTTTCCTATTTTCTAAATTCAGAGGAATTTTATAATCGCTTTGTAACCTTTGAATCTTTATTTGGTAACTAACTCGGAAATTCAAACATAGGTGTTGTTAACAGACGAGCAAATTATGGAGGCCGTGAAAAATGGAGACCTGGGTAAGGCTTCTGTTTTGTTCGATCGCTATCATTCCCGAATATTTAATTTCCTCGCCCGACTCTGTATGGATCGGGATTTGGCTGATGACTTAGTTCAAAATGTTTTCTTACGACTGATCAGATACCGTAGTAGCTACCGGGAAGGAAATCGGTTTATGCCATGGATTTACCAAATGGCCAGAAACACTTTTGCTGATCATTATCGGGCTAACAAGAACATGAAGAATAACTTTCTGGATGTAGAGAAAGTGGCTAACACGGCAACTGAAACCAACGAAACGATGGAGCAAGACGAGCGCGAGGCTTTGCTACACCGCTCAATGGCTAAGTTGAATGAAGAAGACCGGGAGTTACTAGTGCTCACACGGTTTCAACACTTGAAGTATGAACAGGTGGCATCGATCTTAGATACAACTGTGGCAAACATTAAAGTGAAAGTGCATCGGGCGATTGGTAAGCTTCGCGAACATTATTTTGAACTTGAAAGGCAAAGTTGATATGGAACATGAAATCTTGGAGGGTTTATTAATTGATTATATCGATGGTCGATTGGATTCAGCAGAAGCTGATAAGGTGAATCAACTGTTGAAGGAAGATGCACACGCTCTTCAATTATTCAATCAATTGAAAGAAGTAATCACTCAGATGGAGCAGGCTAGCGAATTGGTTCCTACTTCTGAGGCGAAGAGTAAATTTTTAGTTGCACTTGAAAATGAAGTGCAATTGGAAACCAAAAGTGCCAAGCAAGTTTTCTTTTCGCCTTACATCTTAAAAATAGCTGCCGGGTGTATCATGCTCATGGCAATAGCTGGGATTGGTTATTGGCTGAGTAAAACCAATGAGCAACAAAATCAAATCGCCAGATTACAGGAGCAAATGGATTCTACAAAGAACGTAATGATGGCGATGATTGTCAATTCGCAATCGGCAAGCCAACGAATGCAAGGAGTGGCTGTATCGTATCAAATAAAAACTGCCGATGATGAGATTGTTAAAGCTTTGTTTAATGCCATGTACAACGATCCGAGTACAAATGTGCGATTGGCAGCTTTGGAGGCTCTAGCTAAATTCAGCGATCAACCGAAAGTGAAAGACGGACTTATTAAATCATTATCAAAACAAAAAGACCCCATGGTTCAGATTACGTTGATTCAATTATTGGTGGACATGAAAGAAAAAGCGGTCATTCAGGAGTTGGAGCGAATCAGCAGAGATAAGGAAGTATTGAAGGCCGTGAAAGACGAGGCGTATGCCGGCATCTTGCGCCTTTCGTAGCAGAGATAATATATCATTTAAAAACTCAAACTAGAAACAAAATGAAAAAGGTATTAATGGTAATTGGAATTTTAGTTGCAGCCATTTGTGTTGCAACAGCACAGGAATTTAAAGTAGCGAAAAATTCCGGGCGACTGGAGATCCACTTGGGAAAAGCGACGATTGAGGGGTACAATGGAAATGAAATCGTATTTACTTCTCTGGATAAAGACCGTGATGAAGATGAAGATAATCGCTCGAAAGGTTTACGTGCGATTAACAGTATGGGTTTAGATGATAACACAGGCTTGGGTATTCATGTGGCAGATAAAGGCAACGTTGTTGAAGTGTATCAATTAAAGAAAATGAATTCGCCTGAAATAAAAATTCTCGTGCCAAAGGGAATGATCATTTCATACGAGCATTCTTCACAGTATGGCGATGATGTGAAATTCAAGAACTTGGAAAATGAAATAGAAATATCCACGCACTACAACAGCGTAGAGTTAGAAAATATAACCGGCCCGGTGACTGCCAAGGTTATTTATGGTCATATCGAAGCAAACTTTAATCAAAATGTGAAGGGACCACTCTCGCTCGTATCGATTTATGGATATGTGGATGTGACGCTTCCGCTGGCAACAAAGGCAAATCTGAAGTTGGTGACTTCTTACGGAGAAATTTTTGTGGCACCGGAATACAAAATTGAAATCGACAAAGAAGGAACAATGGTGCGCTACAGCGATAAGGTGAGTGGAAGGATTAATGGTGGCGGAATGAATATTGATATTCGTTCGGATTACGGAAAAGTTTATCTCCGCAAAAAATGAGAGCGCTCATTAGTGTCGTGTTGCTAAGCCTAGGGCTAAGCGCTAATGCACAAACGGTGATTAACAAAATCATTCCCGTGCAAGCGGGGCAAAAAGTGCAGCTTGATTTTGATTATCCTGAACTGATTAAAGTAACGACATGGGATCGTGATGAAATATCGATACAAGGCAGTGTGAGTATTAATGGTGGCGAAAATGATGATGCATTTCAATTGACCTCTTCACTATCTGGAAGTACTTGGCGCATTGAATCGGAGATTCGCAATTTGAAGAACTTGCCGCACCGAATTACAGTCATGCAAAACGGAAAGAAAATGGTTTTTAAAAATAAAGCAGCATTAAAGGCATACGATCCGGATAACTACAACAACTATAAATTTTATTCAGATGGTGTGGATATGGACATCGTACTTGAAATAAAAATTCCCAAAAAAATGGCGACTAATCTACGCTCGGTTTACGGAATTGTGGAAGTAAAGAATTTTGAGGGAGCTCTGGATGTAGAAGCTACTTATGGTGCGGTAGACGCAACGTTGAATGAGGCAACTACCGGGCAACTGAAAGCGGAAACAAACTACGGGGAGATTTATACGAACCTTGCACTGAAGATTTCAAAAGGCGAGGAAGAAGATTTTCATACTTTGATTACTGCGAAGCTGGGAAATGGTCCAGATTATAGTTTCGAATCTAAATATGGAAATGTCTACTTGCGCAAGAATAATTAGTGATTGTTGTAAGAATATTTAAAGCAGCACCTTTTCAACGGGGTGCTGTTTTAGTTTAAGGGCACCTCTAAAAACCCTTCTTTTTATCACCTCAACCCTTGCCCTTCTCCGCAGAGAGAAGGGTGTTTTGAGTTTTTAGAGGTGACCTTAAAGGATCTTGTGAAAATATAATTGATAATCCGGAAGAAGATCGGGATAGGCGATTTTTACCAAGTCTTTTAAGATGAGATCGGGACGCAGGTAGCCAAGTTCAAGAAACTCGCTGCCACCTTTGGCTCCTGTGCGAGCATTGTACGAATAAACTTTGTTGTTTTGAAGAGGCTTGAAGAGCTCATATCTTTTTTCAGCAGCTTTTAATTCTTCAAGTGTGGCGAATGAGCCAACTCCAATCCATAGATCGGCATCTTTGGCTTTTGCGTAAACGGATTCAAAACTTAATTGCAGAAAGCCATTGGTAGAATCTTGTGCCCACAAATAACTACAGCCGGCATCTTCTAAAAGTTTAGCTGCGTAGTTTTTTCCTCCAGGAAGAAACCAGGCATCGCCATAGAGAATGCCACTTAGAACGGTTGGTTTGGTGGTAACAGTTTTCGTTAATTGTTGTGTGGCGTTATATTCTTTTTCAATTTCTCGAAAAACGGAGTCGGCCAGTTTTTCTTTGTTGAAGAACAGTGCCATGAATTTGATCCATTCGGCTCGACCTAGCGGATGTTTTTCTAAATACTCTGCATTGATAATTACAGGTATGCCGGCTTCTTGAATTTTTTTTAGTTGTCCTAAATCTTTGGTCATGGTGTAGCCCATGACAACCGATGGCTTTAACGAAAAAACCAATTCGACATTCATGCCTTTGTCGATACCCAGTTCTTTGACGAAACCAGCATCGATACGCTCACGCATTTTGGTCGAGCTTATATAATCGGTAGTGGGGAAGCCAACGAGCTTATCGGTTTCGTTGATGTAATCAAGTAGAGGAATGTGTGTAGTGGATGTACAAACGATGTTATCGATGGGGGTAAAGATGATGGTTGCGTTGGTTGGATTTGCAGGCACTGGCTCGCCTTTAGGAACTAGTAAATAGTGGTAGCCTAACGTTGCGTTTTGATAAGGTTGTATGATTTCAACTAGTTTGGCATTGCCTACGATGGAAACTTTGAAGCCGGTAGCGTATTTGATATTATCGTTCTGTTGATTTTGTTTTTTATCGGGTGAAGTACTGCAAGAGATAAGTAATGATGCAATGAATAATATGATAAACGATGTAGATGACGCGGCCAGGGATAGTAGCGGAAATGCCGCGCCTCGCGGTATTGAAGCGGATAGCCCGGTGCCAATCCCGCCTTTTTGCGGGATTGGCAGGCCGAAAGATAAAACTGACGTGTGAATTGATGATTGATTTGTTATCATGATTGCAAGATTAGAAAATTAATTATGTTTGCAACCGTATTACGGTCTCCGATTTTTATCGGAGTTAAAAGGGAACCCCGTGTGAACCGGGGGCTGTTCCCGCAACTGTAGTCCACGTGAATACACTAACTATCTGAGCCACTGTGCTGACGATACTGTCAGCATGGGAAGGCGTTAGTGAATGTGGTGAGCCAGGAGACCTGCCGAAATACGATAGTAATAAGTGCTTCGGGTAAAAGCGACTTTGATTCTAATGATGTTTGCTTGATAGGAAAATCTATTGAGTGAACAACATCCGTTTCATTTCAGCCTTTTACTCTTTTTTCAAAATTTTAAACTTTTTCAAAAATGAAAAAAGAGAGAAAAGTCTGGGCAATCACTTTAATTGTCCTTTGGTGGCTCGCACCAAGTAAAATAAATGCGCAGCATCAAGATTCAACGCGTACACTTGAGGAAGTGGTGGTAACGGGCACACGATTTGATTTGGCCATTGAAAAATCAGGAAAATTTATTTTGCGATTGAATGAGCAACAGCTGCGAGAACAATCGGGGCGAAGTTTTTCGGATTTGCTGAATTCGCTGGCTGGTATTCAATTAGATGGAAATTTTGGAACGCCCGGATCGAACTTGAGTTATTATGTTCGCGGTGCGCGCAACCGACAGACGTTGGTGGTTGTAGATGGTGTGCCGATGAATGACCCGAGTGGCATTGATGCTTTTTATGATTTGCGCTATATGGCGACTGATCAAGTGCGCTGTGTAGAAGTATTGCAAGGGGGATTGAGCACATTGTATGGTTCGGGAGCTGCAGCTTCGGTAATTAATGTGCAATTGAAAGAACTGGAGAAAGACGGAGTGCATGGCAGTGTTCACTTGAATGGAGGAAGTTGGAACAGCTTTGGAAGAGATATTGGGTTGAATGGGAGAGAGGGTAAGTTTTCGGTTCAGTTGTTTTCAAATCAATTTGCGACCGATGGATTTTCTTCTGCCTTGGATAAAAGCGGCACTGCTAATTTTGATAAAGATGGCTTTGAACGAAGAAATGAATTTTTAAAAATTGGTTTCTCGGTAAGCTCAAAATTGACACTTAATTTTTTTGGTGGAAGAGATTGGTTTGATGCAAAGTACGATGCGGGCCCATTTAAAGACGCGGCCAACAGCCAAGTTCAAACGCAAACGAGATTTGGTTTGAAAGGCACCTATCGGTATGTGAAAGGAAGTTTGCAATGGGTGGCGCAGCAAGTAGCAAATACGCGTGAGTTTAAAAGTTCGTTTCCTTCTGTATATGAGGGAAAGAATTTGTTTGCAGAGGTAATCCATACGCAACAATTAGGAGCGACTGCCAAGCTTTTGAGTGGTGTGAGTTTTCAACAATTAAATTTTGAGGAGAAGAATGCGAACAAAGCTGATACTACTCAATTTACGATTGTAGATCCTTACACTTCGTTGTTTGTAGACTTTGCGAATGGATTTCAAGTGCATACGGGTGTGCGATTGAATACTCATAGCGTGTATGGAAGCAAAGTGTTGTATAATGTAAATCCATCGTGGACGGGTGAGCTAATTCAAAACAGTAAATTGAAATTATTCGCGAGTGTTTCTTCTTCTTTTATAACCCCCAGTTTGTATCAATTGTATTCGCCTTATGGAAACAAAAAGCTGAAACCCGAAGAATATATGAATTATGAGTATGGAGTTTCTTTCACACACAGAGCACTGGTTGTGAATGCGGTTAATTTTTATCGTGATGAATCAAATACGATTGGATTTATTTCGCGCTACGAAAATTTGGTAAGCACGCGCAGAGTGAGTGGTGTAACGGTGGATGCCGTGTATCCAATTAATCAACGCGTGAGTGTGCGCGCAGATTATACCTTTCAATCGACTGACAATCAAAAAACATTTTATCGAATTCCACAAGAGAAGTGGGGTGCGGGTGTAACTCTTCATCCAATTCAGGGATTGACGATGACGGTAAATTATTTACATACGGGTAATCGCACCGATTTATATTATGATGAAAGTTTTAATGCGAACGAAATTGCTTTGCAAGCGTATGATTTGGTGAACATTCATCTGGCAAAAGAGTGGCAGGAGAAAAAATGGATGGTGTATGGATTAATCAACAATTTAATGGATGAACAGTTTGTGGGTATCTATGGTTTTACTACACAAGGGCGAAACTTTACCATCGGGGCGCGCTATCGGTTTTAAGAATGCGCGAATTGGTTTGTTACATCCTCATTAAATTTTGGGACTATTAAAAAATCACTTGTGAAAGAGAAGCAGAAGGAAGAAGAGCCGGATTATTATTTCGAGAATGGGCTACTAGTTTTTACGGGAGCCTTTCATCGTAAGCGAGGTTATTGCTGCGGAAATAGTTGCAGACATTGTCCGTATGGACATGAGAAAGTACCGGATTCCAAGAAGAATGATTCTAAACTTTAAAGCGACTCAAAATTTCTTGCATCAGTTGACGGCTGGCATGAGGCGGTGTTATTTTCTTTTCAGCGATGGCGCTTTCAAGTTGTAATTTCTTTTCTTGGATGGTTGGATTAGAAAGAAGAAATGAGAGCACTTGATTCTGAATAGTCTCAGAAAACCATGCCGCATCTTGTTTTTTTCGTTGTTCGTTAAACCATCCATTTTGTAATGCGTGCGCCTGAAACGAAGTAATCATTTCCCACACTTCTTCAATACCTTCTTTTTGAAGGGCAGAGGCCGTCAACACGTGAGGCGACCAGCCTGAATCAGGGAGTTGAAATAAATGAAGTGCATGAAGAAAATGAGCTTGTGCTTCCTTTGCTCTCTTTTTATTATCGCCATCGGCTTTGGTAATCACCACACCATCGGCCATTTCCATAATTCCTTTTTTGATTCCTTGCAGTTCATCACCACTGCCAGCTAACATCAAGAGAAGGAAGAAATCAACCATGCTACGTACCATGGTTTCCGATTGGCCCACTCCCACGGTTTCCACTAAAATAACATCAAAGCCTGCCGCTTCGCAGAGTAGAATGGCTTCACGCGTTTTATGGGCAACACCTCCCAGTGCATTTCGAGAAGCAGTAGGTCGAATGAAAGCAAGAGGATCTTTCGCTAATTCTTCCATGCGTGTTTTGTCACCTAAAATACTTCCTTGGGTTACGGTACTGCTCGGATCGATGGCAAGCACTGCCACTCGCTTGTTTTGTTGCGTCAGATATTTCCCAAAAGTTTCGATGAATGTGCTTTTGCCTACACCGGGCGAACCCGTAATACCGATACGGATGGATTTCCCGGTATGAACGAGAATGGATTCGATGAGGTCTTCGGCCAGTTGCTCATCAGAGCTCAGCCTGCTTTCGACCAGTGTAATGGCCTTTGCTAGGATGATTTTATTATGGCTGGCCAGGCCATTTTGGTATTCCTGCAAATTCAGTCGATCGCGACTAATCTTTTTCACCGGTATGAGTTAGTGTTAAATATTTATAAATTTACTTAGTTAAACTAATCCCCTGAGAATTGCCCGGAAAATACTTTGCAAGACGAGGTAACGAAAGTCAATCTTAACCTAAACCCCAATTAATCAATGAAAAAGTTTTTGATACAATGTACCAGCGTCACAGTTTTTGTTTTTGTGATGATGATTGCTGTGGGTAAAATTTCTGACTTAAAACTCTTTAGTGGATTTGATACCATTTCGCAGGCGCTGGCAGATACGGAGTTAACGGATTATGTATTTAGTCAATTAAGAACAGATCCTCTTGTAGACGATCGCATCGTTTTAGTGAACTTTGGTCAATTGAGCAGATTAGATATTGCTCGACAAATTCAGATAATCAGCCAGTATAAGCCAAGGGTTATTGCTGTTGATGCACTTTTTAATTGCGAAGGTGGATTATATGACCCTGTCAACTGTCCACAGCTTTTGGATACGCTAAGCAATTTGATGTTAAGCGAAGCTATTCGTGAAGCGGGTAACGTAGTCTTAGGCGAAAAGCTAATGCAGACAGATTCACTAGCCCAGTTTGATTCAAATGAATCAGACTCGTTAGAAACCCCTGATCCAATGTTTAAACAATATGCGCAACTTGGTTTTGTAACCTTACCAACCGATGCAAAGCATCAGGAAGATGTAAAAATTTGTCGTACGGTTTACCCGCAACGAGTAATTAACGGAAAGAGAGAAGTGGCTTTTTCTGTTCGCATTGCTATGATGTATGATTCAATGAAGACGGAGAAGTTTTTGGCGCGTAACAAAGAGGAAGAAATTATCAATTTCAGAGGTAACATTGAAGTAATACAACATCGTGTCAAAAGTTTGAAAAATAAGGAGTCAGCTACCACTAATTTCGGCACGATGTTTACCGTGTTGGATGCGCAAGACATTTTAGAAGAAAAGAATTATTCCGGTGAAGTATTTAAAGACAAAATCGTTATTGTAGGATATCTAGGTGATTATTTGGGTCATTCAGCTTGGGAGGATAAATTCTTTACACCATTAAACAAGAAATTTGGCGGTAGAGCCAACCCAGATATGTTTGGTCCCGTGGTACATGCGAATGCAGTTGCAATGATATTAAGTGAGGACTACGTTGATGAGTTAGATGATTGGGTTAAAGTTGCAATTGCTGTAATTGTTTGTTTTTTAACGGTAGCACTTTTTATTATAATAGATGCGAAGATGCCGGTTTGGTATGACGCCCTTTCGGTTGTCATTCAAATTATTCAAATCATCATTATTTCAGGGATAATTATCTGGTTGTTTAATAAGTTTAGTATCAAATTAGATTTATCTCTTTCCTTGATTGCAACCGCCTTAGTAGGGCCTTGTTATGATATCTTGAAATCTGCCCAAAACGAACTCGGCAATTGGCTTACTAAAAGACGACAGAAGGTATAAACTAAAGAATAGCCCCGTTTTTTGGCACGATTTTTTAGTATTTTAGTACCGAAAATCAGCAATAGACATAAATTGGTCATTATTTAGGCTACTACAGGTGACTTTAAAAAATAAAAGATAAACAAATGAAAAAGAATGGAATTTTAGTTTTAGTAGGCATTTTTCTATCTGGTGTAGCGGTTGGTCAGGCCGATTATGCCTTCAAAGTTTTAGCAAATAAGGGCTCCAACGAAGTGAAATCGGGAGACGCATGGCAAGCGGTTAAAACAGGTGATCGCCTCAAATCAACCGATGAAATAAAGGTGGCAGAGAACTCGTACGTGGCATTGGTTCACGCAAAAGGTAAGCCCATCGAATTGAAAGAGGCGAAAACCTACAAAATTTCTGAATTGGAAGCTCGTGTAAACACAACTTCCAGTGTGGTTAACAAGTACACTGATTTCATTCTCAGTAGCAATTCAGCAGAAGCTAAAAAGAACCGATTGAGTGCAACTGGGGCAGTACACCGTGGATTGGAGGATATCAAAGTCTTCTTACCTGAAAATCAATACTCCGACATTTACAACAACAACGTTATCATCAACTGGGAATCATCGAAAGGTGGTGGCCCGTATGTGGTTATTGTTAAAAACATGTTTGATGATGAGTTGATGAAAATCGAGACTCCTGAAAATATGGTACAAATCGACAGAACAAATGCGAAGCTGGCCAATGAGGACGCATTGTTGATCGAGGTAAAATCAAAAGCGGATACCAAGAGCAAGTCAGAACAACACTTGATTAAAAAGCTGTCACTAGCCCGCCACGAAGCAGTTGCCAAATTATTAGGTGAATTTGGTGCTGAGATGAAAGAAGAAACTGCTCTTAACAAATTTATCTTAGCAGGCTTTTATGAAGAAAACAAATTATTCATTGATGCCATCACGGCTTACGAAGAAGCTATTAAGCTCGCACCTGATGTACCGACTTACAAGGAAGCTTATGAAGAGTTTTTGTTGAGAAATAAATTAAAGTATCAGAAATAATTCGGATTCAATTCCAGAATTATAAAAAAGCTGCTGAAAGGCAGCTTTTTTTATTACCTTAACCTCAAACCTATTCCAATGTCTACCTCCAGAAGAAAATTTTTGTTGACAGCACCAGCCTTGGCTGTGGCTGCTTCGGTTCCTGCATTTGGGCACGCGCAAGAGAAACAACTCGTACACCATGTTTATTTTTGGCTGAAGAATCCTAGTTCAAAAGAAGACTTGAATAAACTGATTGAAGGAATTTCCACGCTGCGCCCAATACCCACGGTTCGTCAATTTCGATTAGGTGTGCCCGCAGCCACCACCAAGCGCGATGTTATTGATGACAGTTATGCGGTATCACTTTTCACCGTGTTTGACGACATCAAAGGGCATGATGTGTATCAGGAACATCCTGTTCACTTGAAATTTATTGAGAAATATTCTTACCTCTGGGGCAAGGTAACGGTTTACGATTCCATGGATATCTAAATAAAAAGGCCAACTCGAAGTTGGCCTTTCAATTTTTACAAATTGGGTTGAGGGGTAGTTCTCAAATACGGCTTGATCCGGTTATACCCTTTCGGGAATTTTGCTGCGATGTCTTCGTCTTTTACAGCAGCGGTAATTATGACATCCTCACCGTTTTTCCAGTTGGCAGGTGTAGCAACACTGTAGCCCGCGGTTAATTGCAAACTGTCAATCACGCGAATGAGTTCTTCAAAATTTCTGCCGGTAGAGGCCGGATAAGTAATGGTAAGTTTTACTTTTTTATCTGCCCCAATCACAAATACAGAGCGAACTGTAAACTTGTCGCTTGCTTGTGGGTGAACCATATCGTAGAGATTGGCCACTTCAAATTTAGGATCGGCAATAATGGGGAAATTGACAACTGTATGTTGCGTTTCATTGATGTCGCCAATCCATTTTTTATGTGATTCAACATCATCTACACTCAAAGCAACCACTTTTACATTGCGTTTGTCAAACTCGGCTCTCAGCTTTGCAACTGCGCCCAGTTCAGTGGTACAAACGGGTGTGAAATCAGCAGGGTGTGAGAATAAAATACCCCAGCTATTGCCGAGCCATTCGTGAAATTTGATCGTGCCTTCACTGGTTTCTGCTTGAAAGTCAGGAGCTATGTCGCCTAATCGTACTGCCATAAAAAGTTGTTTTTAAATTTTTGTAAAAGTACGAATTCTCTACTCAATAAGTAGACTAATGAAAGATAAAAAAACAAGGGTTTACCTTGTTTTCAATGACTTTTCGCGCTTTACAATTTTGGCGAGCGTGGAGTTTCCGAGAATCTTTAGAGTTTCATCGCGCACGGCGATGAGATTGTCGCGGATGCCACAGGTTTTTTCGTTTCGGCATTCCTCGCATCGCTCATAATAATTGAGCGAAACACACGGCAGCAAGGCAATAGGCCCATCGATCAAACGCATCACTTGCATCAGGTTTACTTCGGCAGGATCTTTAACCAGATAGTACCCGCCGCCTTTTCCTTTTTTGCTTTCCAGAATTTTTGCGTGGCGTAATTCAAGCAGAATGGCCTCCAAAAACTTTTTAGGAATATGTTGATCGTCGGAAATATCCTGAATTTGAACAGGTCCCTGATCATGCCGCTGGGCTAAGTAAACCAAAGCGTGAATGGCGTATTTACATTTTTTTGATAGCATGCGTAGGTATTAAGTTAAAACCAATTTATGCATTAGAAATATAGAATGCGTCAAATAATTGATGAATCCTTTCTGGCGGTACGGACCTATTCATTAGGGTTCATCAAATTATGCAATCAAATTCCGAATGCATAATTACGGTTAAATTTTTTAACAATAACTTTACTTTTACAAAACGAAAATGCCGAGATAGCTCAGCTGGTAGAGCAACGGTTTCGTAAACCGTAGGTCGTGGGTTCAAGTCCCATTCTCGGCTCAATCAAGCCGTCAGACACATACATTGCGCGATCATTGCTTGGAGTTTTCCTACTTTTGCGGAAAGTTCCGAGAAAATGATTGTTTCAAAACCGCCTGTCAGCACGCTCACTTCGTTCACCTTGTTTTTACTTGTTACAGTGGTTGTCATTGGCATGAATGTCTTTGCCATTGTACAAACTCCTTCGCCAGCGTGGTATAATTACCTGATCATCGGGGTGCTTTTGCCTCTCGGTGGATACGTGCTGTATAAAATTTTTATCCGATATCAGATTGTTCGGTTCGGCAACAACCGCGTGGAGGTTTATCTGCCCGTTCTTCGTCAGTCAGGTAAATACAACCTGGATCAAATCCAATTCTGGTTTGAAAATCAGGTAAAGACAGGCAAAAATTCAGTGTACAAAGAGTTAGTCATAAAGTTTGCCGATAATCGCAAAGTAACATTAAGCCCCAAGGAATCAACCGAATATGAAAAGGTGGTGCAATATCTCAAGCAAAAGGTGGCGAAAAAGAAAATTGCCATTCAGTGAGGCATTGGGAATGATTTAAAATACAATTACTTTTGCCCTCCTTCAAACTCATACGAGAGTTTTATGCCCAGGTGGTGAAATTGGTAGACACGCTACTTTGAGGGGGTAGTGCCGCAAGGTGTGCTGGTTCGAATCCAGTTCTGGGCACCAATTTTAAGCAACCGAAAAGTTCGGTTCACTCTGACTTGAGTCAAATCTTTAATTGCCGAAGTGGTGAAACTGGTAGACACGCACGTTTCAGAGGCGTGTGGCGCAAGCTGTGCGGGTTCAAGTCCCGCCTTCGGCACTTTTCAAAGCCCCCAATTCGGGTTTCCTATCGTATTGATAACGTATTATAGTTGATCGATTGGTCTGTTGGACATCACCATTGAATCCAGTACTATGCATAACTCATCCACAATCAAGAATCTAAAAATTGGCCTTATCTTCTTGTTTTTTGTTTTGAACCGAGTGGCAATAGCCCAAGTGGCCATTGGCACAACCGGAACACCAACCCCGGATGCGAATGCGGTGTTGCTTTTGGTAGGTAATGGTAGCCAAGGATTAATCATACCTACTGTAACAACGCTTGGATCTTTTGGCAAAGCAGGTATGGTGGTTTATAACTCGAGCACCAAGTTTGTGTATTATCACGATGGTTCCGCCTGGAATCAGGTAGGTGGTACATCCGCAGGAGGCCAAGGGATCGCTATCACTGGCAATACGGTTCAACTTAATTCAACCCCCGGGGCTACATTCGGATTATCAAACACAACCCCCACCGGCAAAGGGCAGTTATTAGTTTGGGATGGAACCAAATGGGATGCCACAACGGCACCCACTACTACCGGGCAAACATTAACCTGGGATAACACCAATGGACGGTGGATACTCGGAGCCTCCTCGGCAGGGACATTGGTGGGTGAAGTAACTGGATTGACGTCAAATACAACTATTGCACCGATAGCAGGAAATAGCATAGTAACGGCTATAAATAACGCTGCCACCACCAATAAACTTTCTCCCTCACAAATTACCGCAGGCACCAATAATCAAGTGTTAACTACTAGCGGAGGTGTACCTACATGGACTAGTTTGAGCACCCTTCCTGCATTGTCGGCAAACCAGCTGTTGTCCAACAATGGAAGTAACACAGGCATTACCGTTGCCGGAGATTTAGCATTATCAGTAACGGGCACAACAGGAACATTTACCATTGCTAACAATGCGGTGACCAACGCAAAGCTGGCAACCGGAATAGACGCGTCTAAAATTACAAGTGGCACACTGCCAGCGGCCCAAATTCCAGCACTTGACGCCGCGAAAATAGCCACTGGTATATTGCCGGTAGGCGTGGGCGGAACAGGAGCAACTAGCCTGTCGGGTTTGTTGCTTGGCAACGGCACCAATTCATTTAGCGCAATCAGCATAGGCAGCAACGGTCAAGTATTGACTGTAAGCGCGGGGGTTCCTAGCTGGCAAAATGCACCCACTGCTTCGGGTACTGCGGGTGGAGATTTGACCGGAACCTATCCTAACCCAACACTGGCAACCGGATCTGTGACTTCCACAAAATTAGCCGCGGGTGCTGTGACAACCACTGCTCTTGCAGCCGGCGCGGTGGATGATTTTAAAATCACCAGTGTAGCACCCTCAAAATTATTGCAATCAAGCGCTACATCCGGTCAGGTACTCAAGTGGAATGGAACGAATTGGGCACCTGCTGCCGATAATGTTGGTGGAGGTGGTGCTCCAACACTAAATGCCGGTCAAATTATGGTGGGCGATGGCGCGAGCAATTCAGCAGTTACTGTAAGTTTAGATGCAACGCTCAATAGCTCGAATGGAAATATCACCGTGCAAGGCTTGCAGGGAAGACCCATTTCTTCAGCAGTACCATCAACCAACAGTGTTTATCAATATAATGGTACCCAATGGACTCCGGTGGTTTTGTCTGGAGGTGGTACCGTTACCAGCGTGGCTACAGGCACCGGATTAACAGGAGGACCTATAAGCTCTACCGGCACGATTTCCATTGCTGCATCTGGGGTAACTTCTACCGAATTAGCAGCCAATGCAGTTACCAATGCTAAAATTGCGGCCAACGCAATTAACTCATCACAAATTATTGACGGCACAATTTCAGATGCAGATATCAATGGCACAGCAGCCATTGCCGTAACTAAACTGGCAACCGGCACTAACGGACAAGTATTAACGGTGATAGGAGGTGTGCCTACATGGCAAACTTCGGCAGCGTTGACAAACCCAATGACTACTACGGGAGATTTAATTGCCGGTGGACCGGGCGGTGTGCCAGGACGATTAGGCATTGGCACTAATGGTCAGGTGCTGACGGTGAATGCCGGAATTCCCAGCTGGCAAAACGCACCAGCCGCTTCTGGAACTGCGAGTGGTGATCTTGCCGGTAGCTATCCAAACCCAACGATAGCATCAGGTGCAGGGACAAATATCATTACAGCCATTAATGGTGCGGCTTCGCTTATCAATGGTGCGCGCGTCAATACTTCTTTTGGTGCACAAAACATTTCCACCACAGGTACTTTAACAGCAGGAGCTATCACAGCCACTAATTTGGCATCCATCAACGGAGCCACGTATTCGTGGCCCAATGCCAATACAGCGGGTGTGCTCACCAACAATGGTTCAGGGACACTAACATGGGCACCGTCTGCGGGCCTCTCATCTTCGCTTACTTCTGCTAACTTTTTTGTGGGTAACTCCAGCAACATTGCGACGGGTGTAGCGATGAGTGGCGATGCCACCCTTTCCAATACGGGTGCGGTTACGCTTTCCTCCGGGTCGGTAACATCTGCTAAAATATTGGATGGCACGATCGCCAATGCGGACATCAATGCAGCAGCAGCAATAGCCGGAACAAAAGTGACTCCTGCATTTGGCGCACAAAATATTTCTACCACCGGAACTTTAACTGCCGGTGCCACCACAGTAAGCGGACTAACCATTGGCACATCCGTGTGGCCAGCCAATGCTGGTGGAGTACTGACAAATAATGGCACAGGCACACTTTCGTGGGCATCTTCGCTTACCAATCCCATGACGGCTCCGGGCGATTTAATTTATGGAGGTGCGGGGGGAGTTGCTACGCGATTAGCGACAGGAACCGGATTTTTAAAAGGTGGAGCAACGCCGATTTATTCTGCGATAGATCTTTCATCAGTTGATGTAACGGGAACGTTGTCCCTTACAGCAGGAGGTACCGGAGCGACTACTGCAGCTGCAGCCAGAACAAATTTGGGGTTAGGTACGCTGTCTACTTTATCGGCAGTGACTACGGCAGAGATCACAAATGCTACAATTGTAGATGCCGATGTGAGCGGAACGGCAGCCATAGCCGGAAGTAAAATCAACCCTGCATTTGGCGCACAAAATATTTCTACCACCGGAACATTAGGAGCAGGAGCAACTACGGTTTCAAGTTTAACCGTTTCAGGAGCAACCACAACTTTGAATACAGTTGGATATACTTGGCCGGCCACGCAAGGTGCAGCCGGAACGGTGTTAACGAATAGCGGAACAGGGACGTTGAGTTGGACAACATCATCAGGGCTTTCGTCTGCCTTAACTTCGGCAAATATTTTTGTAGGAAATGGTAGTAACGTCGCCACCGGTGTTCCATTGACGGGCGATGCTACCATTACTAACGCAGGAGTTCTTACTATTGCCAATGCTGCTGTTACCAACGCAAAATTGGCCAGTGGAATTGATGCTACGAAAATTACGACAGGCACCTTGCCAACAGCACAAGTGCCTAATTTAGATGCCGCCAAAATTACCACAGGTACGCTTCCTATTGCTCGTGGAGGAACCAACTCTACGGTCACTCCAACCAATGGAGGTGTGGCCTTTGGAACAGGAACTGCTTTCAATTTTACTGCTGCAGGAACGAGCGGACAAGTATTGCAATCCAACGGAGCAGCAGCACCTACGTGGGTAACACCAGTAGCATCAGGTTCAGCAGGTGGAGATTTAGCTGGAAACTATCCGAATCCAACCATCGGTGCATCGGCAGCAACGGGCGGCAATGTGATAACAGCCATCAATGCGGCATCTACGACTATCAATGGTGCCCGTGTTAATCCAAATTTTGGAGCACAGGCAATCACAACAACGGGCACTCTTACTTCTGGCAACACCGGTCAGTTTTCGATTGATGCAACTGGGAACATCACTAAAATTAATAATGTAACTACATCATTCCCTGCCGCGCAGGGTGCAGCTAATTCGGTGCTCATGAATGATGGCGCAGGCTCGCTTTCATGGACCGTTTTGCCAACTACATTTTCTACTAATAATCTGGTGCCTCGTGGCAATGGCACGGGCATGGTGGCTTCTTCTATTTTTGATAATGGAACCAATACGAGCATAGGTACACAAACACCCGACCCTGCTGCAATCTCTGCTTACAAATTTTTGGTGTATGGCGCCAATGAGTCCATTGGTGTAAACAACAGCGAGATTCGAATTGGAGATGTAATCGGAAATTCTTTCGGCAACTATTTCTTAACCGATTTTGAAAGCCAACCACGGTTTTCGTTTATGAATGCCAACACAGGATTTGGTATACTTAATCCACTATACCCCGTAGATATTCGAACACCGTCAGCTGTATCGGCATTTGGCATGAATCATTCTGATGGTACGATCACCATGAGCACGTACGTTGGCAACGGTGGCCCTACCGGCGGCTCTATCGGTACGCAATCCGATCACCCGTTCTTTATTTACACAGCCAATGGCGGAGCCCGGCTTACTGTTTTGGGTAACAATGCCGGAGTCAACTCAGGTGGTGTAGGTATTGGCACCTTTACCCCCAATTACCGGCTAGGAGTTCACAACAGCTTAGCCAACGATTCATATATTCAAATTACATCGAATTTGACAGGCACATCGGGTGTAGATGGTTTTATTGTTGGTACAGGAACATCTGGAGATGCCGCGCTCATCAATCGTGAGAACACAAGCATGCTGTTCTTTAACAACAACTCAGAACAAATGCGAATAAGTTCAATTGGCAATGTAGGTATCGGCACATCGAATCCATTAGGCAAGCTACATATAAATGATGCCGAATGGGCAATCAATCCGGTGATCATTAGTTCTGCAGGAAGCGGTGCTGGTAGTACGTTACGTTTTAGTAATGCAGCCGTGTCCAATCATACGTATGATATCATTGGTTCTACCGGCCCTGGCTCCACGCCGGGAACCGGTTCATTTGGAATTTGGGATGATACAGCAGGTGATTACCGAATGGTTATCAGCCCAACCGGAAATGTTGGACTAGGAGTAGCATTACCTACGCAAAAGCTGGATGTAGCTGGCAGTATTAATTTGTCAGGAAACATCACCTCAGCCGGAAACATTACATCATCTGGAAATATTACGGCAGCCGGTTCGTTAAGTACAAACAGCTATGTGTATTTCCCGGGTGCCGGCGGTACACAATTTATCTTTGGATTGTCGACTTACTTTGGCGTCAACAACCATTGGATTCCAAACAATAACAATACTTTTGATCTCGGAACCAGCTCATTCCGATGGAGAACGGTTTATACAAACAACGTAGTGAATGTTTCTGACTTTAGATTGAAGAAGGACATTCAACAATTGAAGTACGGTTTACCCGAAGTTTTGCAGATGCGCCCTGTTAGCTATACCATGCGCGATGATCAATCGGGAGAAATTAAACTGGGCCTAATTGCGCAGGAAGTTCAGAAGTTGGTTCCGGAAGTTGTATCGAATGACGGAAGCAAAGACAATTATTTGGGAATGAATTATACGGAATTAGTACCCGTACTCATCAAAGCTATTCAAGAGCAGCAAAAGGTAATTGATGACTTGAAAGCAAAGTTGCACGATGAAAGCAAAACCAATGCTTCTGAACTGGAACAGTTGAAAGCCGAAATAGCCCAGATCAAAAGAATGTTAACCGCTGAGGCTAAAAAACCGTAACACGCTCTTTCCTCATCAGAAAAAGCCGACTGGTAATATCAGATCGGCTTTTTTATTGCCAAGGCAGTTTTTTGTCCCCGTGTAGGTTTCTAATCTATTTCGAGGCGTATTATAAGCTAACTTTACTATCTTTAAATTTGGTAAACCCTTCCCACTATGATACGCCTAAGAACTCCCTTCTTTCAGGTAGCTTTATTACTCTGTTTTTTTTCTGCAACTGATAAAGTATTCTCACAAAATTCGGTTTCGATTGGCACCACCAATACAAACCCAAAGGCGGTGCTTTGGCTGAACAGTGCTGGATTGAATCAAGGATTAATCATCCCCATTGTATCCAATAAATCGGTGGTGGCGGCCGCAACCACCGAAAAAGGCATGATTGTTTTTGATGATAGCGATAAAAAAGTGTACTATTTTGATGGTACAGCATGGAATCAAGCCGGAGGTAGTGGGGCAGGTTCTCAGGGAATCACCATAGCGGGCAATACCGTTCAATTGAACACAACACTCGGCTCTACTTTCGGGTTGTCAAGCACAGCGCCTACTGCAAAAGGTCAATTACTGGCGTGGGATGGAACGAAATGGGATGCCACAGTGGCACCAACAGCTACAGGCCAAATACTTTCCTGGGATAATACGAATGGCAAATGGATACTATCCACGTCATCGACCACAATCACATTGGGGGGTGATGTAACGGGTCCTGCCGGAACCAATAGCATCTCCACCTCAGCCGGCAACAGCATCGTTGCGGCCATCAACAATGGAGCCACCAACACCAAAATAGCACCCGCTCAAATAGCACCCGGCACAGCCAATCAGGTACTGACTACCAGTGCCGGCAATGTAGCTGTGTGGACCACGCTTCCTGTAGGTAGCGGAACGGTCACAAATTTAGCTACAGGCACCGGACTAACCGGCGGGCCCATTACCACTACCGGCACCATTGCCTTAGCCAATACGGCTGTAACCACTGGCACCTATGGAACCACTACTTCAGTCGGACAATTTACAGTCGATCAACAAGGGCGAATTACAGCTGCATCCAATCAGCCAATCCCAACAGCTTCAATTACAAATTCCGGGTTATTGTCATCTACCGATTGGAATACCTTCAATAATAAACTAGCAACAACCACTATTGCCAATGGCGACCTATCTGGAAATTTAGTCTCGCCAACAGTAGCAAAAATTCAAGGCCAAAATATTTCTGCCACAGTGCCATCAGCTAATCAAGTATTACAATTTGTAGGAGGCGTATGGACACCCAGCACATTAACCGGAGCAGGGACAGTAACCAGTGTGTCAGCAGGTACAGGCTTAACGGGCGGCCCAATTACAAATACAGGAACCATTTCATTAGCCAATACAGCAGTAACTACCGGCACCTACGGAACGACTACTTCAGTCGGACAATTTACTGTTGACCCTCAAGGACGAATTACAGCTGCTTCGAATCAAGCAATTCCTACAGCTTCAACAACAGTTACAGGTTTATTGACTTCCGCAGACTGGAATACATTTAACAGTAAACTAAGTTCAGTTCCTGCCCTTGGCGGGGATTTGAGCGGCACAGTTACGGCATCATCTGTAGATAAAATCAAAGGCACATCTGTTTCCGCCACAGCGCCAACGGCCAATCAGGTATTGCAATTTGTAGGAGGTGTTTGGACACCCAGCACATTGTCAGGAGCCGGCACCGTAACCAATGTTACCACAGGCACTGGCTTAACAGGTGGACCCATTACAAACACAGGCACCATTTCATTAGCGAATACAGCCGTAACAACCGGCACGTATGGAACTACAACTTCAGTCGGACAATTTACTGTTGACCCTCAAGGACGAATTACAGCTGCTTCGAATCAAGCAATTCCTACAGCTTCAACAACAGTTACAGGTTTATTGACTTCCGCAGACTGGTATACATTCAATAGCAAACTAAGTACTATTCCTGCCCTTGGCGGGGATTTGAGTGGCACGGTTACTGCATCATCTGTTGATAAAATCAAAGGCACATCTGTTTCAGCGACAGCGCCAACAGTTAACCAAGTTCTTCAATTTGTAGGTGGCGTTTGGACACCCAGTACATTAGCTGCCGGAGGTAGTGTAACCAACGTAACCACAGGCACAGGCTTAACCGGAGGCCCGATTTCAACATCAGGCACCATTTCATTGGCAAACACAGCCGTAACTACCGGTACGTATGGAACCACAACATCGGTAGGACAATTTACGGTCGATCAACAGGGCCGAATTACAGCAGCATCGAATCAAGCAATTCCTACGGCATCCACATCGGTAACTGGTTTGCTCACGGCTGCTGATTGGAATACATTTAACAGTAAACTAAGTACAGTTCCTGCCCTTGGCGGGGATTTGAGCGGCACAGTTACAGCATCGTCTGTCGATAAAATCAAAGGCACATCTGTTTCAGCGACAGCTCCAACAGTTAACCAAGTTCTTCAATTTGTTGGAGGCGTGTGGACACCAAGTACATTAGCGGCTGGTGGAAGCGTAACCAATGTTGCCACGGGCACAGGCTTAACCGGCGGCCCGATTTCAAATTCAGGCACTATTTCATTAGCCAATACTGCAGTAACAACCGGCACGTATGGAACCACTACATCGGTAGGACAATTTACCGTTGACCAACAAGGCCGAATTACCGCAGCTTCCAATCAGGCAATTCCTACTGCATCTACATCGGTAACTGGTTTGCTCACAGCTGCAGATTGGAATACATTCAACAGCAAACTAAGCAGCATCCCCGCATTAGGTGGAGATATTAGCGGATCGCTTGGAGCGGCATCTGTAGATAAATTAAAAGGCAATGATATTTCCGCAACAGCGCCTTCGGCTAATCAGGTATTGCAATTTGTTGGTGGCGTTTGGACTCCTTCAACACTAGCTACGGGTGGCACGGTAACAAGTGTTGCTACAGGCACCGGCTTAACAGGTGGTCCCTTTACAAATTCGGGTACCATCTCTTTAGCAAACACAGCTGTTACGGCTGGCAGTTATGGAACTGCAACCAATATTCCTCAAATCACAGTCGACCCGCAAGGTCGAATTACCAGTGCAACCAACGTTCCTTTTACACCGGGCATGACGAATCCGATGACTGCAACAGGAGATTTAATTCTTGGTGGAGCTGCAGGTGCGCCATCACGTTTGGCCATCGGCTCCAACGGCCAAGTTTTAACTTCGAATGGAACAACTGCCTCATGGCAAAATCTGGCTGGTGGTGGTACCCTAACGGGGATAACTACGAATGCCGGAAGTGGATTGACAGGAGGAGGCCTTTCTGGAACGCTTACACTAAAGTTGATAGATGGTGCTTCCAATGGGCAAATCTTAAAATGGAATGGATCGACTTGGGCATTGGCATCTGATGATGTGGGTGGAGGAGGTGTGCCCACTTTAAATCCCGGCAATCTTTTGATTGGCGATGGCACGAGCAATTCACAAACAGGTGTTTCCGGTGATTTGACGATGAGCAGCCCCGCAAATTTTCAAATTGCTGCTAATGCAGTAACTACTTCTGAAATTGCCCCAGGCACGATTACAGATTCCGACATCAATGCGTCGGCCGGAGTTGCCGTTACCAAACTAGCACCGGGCACCGCAGGCCAGGTATTACAAACAGTTGGCACAACTCCTACATGGACAACACTTGCCACGGGTGCTACTGACCTGAATGGACTTTCCGATGCCATTGTATCTTCAGCAACAGGCGGACAAATTTTAGTGAACGATGGTGCAGGTCAGTTTCAAAACAGAACATTAACCGGAGCCGTGGCTGTGAATACAACAGGTGTAACTTCGTTGGCAAATAGTTCTGTCTCTGGAGGAACCGGTGGTGTCATCACTGATCTATCCATCACGAATGCCGATATCAGTGCAACCGCAGCTATCGCAGGTACAAAAATAGCTCCCAACTTTGGTGCACAAGCAGTTTCAACAACGGGAAGCATATCAGCAGGTAGTGTGAATGTAAATGGACAAACCTACACGTGGCCAGGTTCGCAGGCTGCAGGTGTATTAACGAATAATGGAACAGGAACATTAACATGGGCACCTGCCGGTGGTGTTGGAACAGTGACGAGTGTTGCTACGGGAACGGGATTAACCGGTGGGCCGGTAACTTCTTCCGGTACAATCTCCTTGGCAAATACGGCGGTAACAACAGGGACTTATGGAACGACTACTTCTGTCGGACAATTTACCGTTGACCAACAAGGTAGAATTACAGCGGCATCGAATCAGACGATACCAACAGCATCCACATCGGTCACAGGTTTACTCACTTCTGCTGATTGGAATACATTCAGTAATAAACTCGGTACTGCTACCATTGCAGGAGGTGATCTATCAGGAAATTTAGTTTCACCAACTGTTTCTAAGATTCAAGGACAAAACGTTTCCGCCACTGCGCCAACAGTTAACCAGGTATTGCAATTTGTGGGAGGTGTGTGGACACCGAGCACATTAGCAGCCGGAGGAACCGTAACAAGTGTAGCTACCGGCACGGGATTAACCGGAGGCCCAGTGACAAATTCAGGAACCATTTCGTTAGCCAATACAGCAGTAACAACCGGCACGTATGGAACTACAACTTCAGTCGGACAATTTACGGTCGACCAACAAGGCCGGATTACAGCAGCATCGAATCAAGCGATACCTACCGCGTCAACTTCTGTAACTGGTTTGCTCACAGCTGCTGACTGGAATACATTCAACAGCAAACTGAGCACTATTCCTGCCCTTGGCGGGGAT
>VYLQ01000225.1_pt1 | contig 23815 bp, 28 predicted proteins | sample 5115351 | NCBI WGS metagenome assembly VYLQ01 (sample SAMN12291776, study PRJNA351875) | freshwater metagenome | isolation source: freshwater lake | place: USA: Michigan, Lansing Lake | collected 2013-08-14 | reverse complement strand
GGATGAAGAGTGGTCGCTCGTAGAACCGCTATTGCCAAAGAAGAAATTGACTTGTCCCCCAAAATGGACAAAACGACAGATTTTAGATGGGATTTTCTATCAACTCAAAAATGGCTGTAATTGGGGGGACCTCCCGAAAGATTTCCCGACCTACTCCACCGTGTTCTGGCATGATAAACAGTGGAGAAGTCAGGGAATCATCCAAAAAATAAGGGAAGAATTACATCGCAGATTACGACAACAAGAAAAAAAAACTTGTGGACGACTCTAATTATGATTGATTCTCAAGCCGTCAAAAATACCTGTAATGCGAGTGTGGAGACGAAAGGATTTTGTTTCTACAAGTGCACCAATGGAATTAAACGTCATCTAGCGACGGATAGTCTTGGTTTTCCCTTTTTCGCTCATTGTACTCCCGCCAACCTATCTGATGACCAAGGATTGATTGAGTAGGAGTTGGTTAAGGTCTATCCAGAGATAATGACTAAAATTCAGTTTGAACTGTCTCCAAAACCGTCAAAAACCGAAAAAGCGGAGAAGGGTTGCTCAGGATTCGTACCTGTAATACCATTTTTCTTTATTCGCGTCACAACGAATGCAGGCTTGGCAAGCATTCGAGCGTGGATGTCTGTCATGGATTTAGAAATTTGGTATAAAAACTCGATGGGTAATTGAAAGAAGTAATTCTTGGATGGAACGCTGCAAATCTTTAGTCAAAAATTTTGAGCGCACTTTATACCACTCCACTACCAAAATTCATCTCTGTTTTCTTCGACTTCTACTACAACGATTAGCTGTATCCTAAGATACCAAATGGATTCTATAGCAACTATTGGCATAGGAATCACCGCCACCACTGACTCACTTCCCTTCCTTGAAATGGGAGGCTTGTTACCTCTTGTTCTTGGTCAAGATTGGCAGGCGTTAACACTTGAGTTACAAGTAGCGATCGCTGAAAGAAATTGAACATAGTCAGCAATGAGTTACAATGTCACTATTAAAAAACGTGCTTCTAAGGCTTTAGCAAATCTCCCAAAAGATTATTATCCAAGATCGCCTTTGAGGTTTTAATAAGATTGAGGTTGAAAATTATCAGGAATATCGAGTTCAAATACTTGGTCATGAATCCGAGCCACATAAAACCCTTCTTGCAGAATTTTTTCCCGTAATTCTGGAGATACATGAACCGCCGCTAGTATGCCATAGAGTTTTTTATCTTTGTGTTCAGGGAAAAAGCTGCGAAAACGTTGCAAAATACTTTTTAATTGTGTAATAGATTCCTCTTTGGCATGGCTTTTAACCTCGACGATATAGGCAGTATTTAGCTCACCATTGGTATAGGCAAGAACATCAATTTCTAGGTGTTGTCCATCTTTACTGACTCGCACACTAGGACTAACAACTTCCATACCAAAGCGTTGTCTGAGAATCTTTTCCATTGAAGGAAGGGCAAGTCCTTCGGTAAAGCTGCCAAATTTGGCTCCGAGTCCGCCAATTTGCTGACCTAATTCTTTGAGTTGTTTGTCAGTTTTCTTCTGTTGTTGGGCGTTTTCCTTCTGTTGTTGACTAACTTCCTTCAATAGTAGGTCAGTCTCCTTCAGTTGTTTGTCAGTTTCTTTTTGAGCGGCAGTTAATTCGGCCTGAGCGGCAGTTAATTCAGCTTGAGCAGTCGCTAATTCGGCTAAGATTCGCCATACGTCTTCGGATGTAGTTGCCATAGATAATTTTTTCCTGATGTCACCTATTCACTATGTTATCGGATTTCTGTGCTTGCCGAAGGCACTGGGGAGCAGACTGCCGATTAAATTGGGTAAGGTGGAGGCTAATTCATAGAACAAGAATCACCGCCACCAGCGACTAACATCCCTAATACTTTGATACACTTCTCTTAAAGCGACCTCCTCCCAAAAATGAAGGATTAAAAGCAGGTTAGAAATAGTTTTAGAGTAATTATAAGAATTATTCGATAGTTAAACCCGCTTCTTTAACAATCCCTGCCATTGTATGAGCATTAACCGGATTTGCCTGTGGAATAGTGATAGTCTGTTCTCCATTTGTCATAGTAATATGTTTTCTCTGTCTAGTGATGCGGAATCCTGCTTTTTCAAAGGTATTAACAGCGCGTAGATGATTAATTCTAGGCAATTTTGGCATACTTACCCTACTTCTACATAACGCACTTCAGCATCTTTGTTTAATTCTTCATTAGCTAACTCGCCAAAATTTACTGGCTTACAAATGGGAATACTTTCTGGTAATTATACTAAAGCTATATCGATATTATCGGGGGCTTTCCAAATTACTTGAGCGTCTATATCCTGCTTATCAGAATAGTTTGATGCTGATCTAAGTCGTACTTTACAGTTGTTATACTAAATCCGTTGAGTATAGGCTACTTATCAGGATAGGCAAGAGGCAAGAGGCAAAAGGATGAATAGATAATCAGTCTTTAATAACTGGATTTAGTATTACTATTATCAAATAGATGCCGACAAGTCAAGAGTAAACGTCCCCCAATTCGATAGGCAGTGCCGTATTTAGGGGCAACAATTTCTAACGCGCGATCGGGTTGGAATTGGGCCATAACTTATCGGATTGATGTAACGTATTATTCTGGGATGGCGATGGGTTACGCTTCGCTAACCCATCCTACAAATTAACTGCTTTGGGCGCAAGCATTGCGCCCCTACTAATCGGGACTATCATTACTTCCTGTCTGGATAGGTTTTCCATCTTTCCAAATGGGTTTAAGGGGAATTTTAATTCTATGGGTTATCGTATCTTTATTGGTGACACCCCCACCCATTTCTACTACCCAAAATTTCAGCCCACCTTTGCCTTCTTTCGACTGCTCAACCACAAATTGAACCTCTAATTCAATTTCACCCACTTCAAAGCGAATCTGCTTATCCTCAGAGACTAAAATAGATTCACTCAGTTCAACCCGCAATGCTTCTAAGGTTTCTCGAAGTCCAACTTTATTGATGGCCATATTAATTCTCTAGTTATTTTTGAAAGATGCAAACCAAAACACCTTCAACTCTATCGTTTTTCTGAAACATTAGGGCAGAGGGATTGCCTTTCCCAAATTGAGATAATAGCCCAACCCGATCGCTAAGGGAAGCGCAGGTTGGGAAAAGACATCGCCATTCGGAGCCATTACCGACCTGAACAAGGAAATTACAGATTTTTTCAAGCTAGGATCAAAGATTTTGTATCGAAAAATACAAAACCTGCGAAAGTGACTGTTTAGGATGGTTTTTTTGAGAAGCTTAAGAACCGATCCATACATCAAAGGAGTTTTCCATGCCCGAAACGCCACAAGAAGTCTTGAAAATGATTCAGGACAACAATATTAAGATTATTGACCTGAAATTTATTGATATGCCCGGTATCTGGCAACATTGCTCGTTCTACTACGACCAAATCGATGAAAGCTCTTTCAGCGATGGTGTGGCCTTCGATGGTTCCAGTATTCGCGGTTGGAAAGCAATTAACGAGTCCGATATGGCCATGGTTCCCGATCCTACCACTGCTTGGATCGATCCCTTCTACAAGGAACCTACCCTCAGCATGATCTGTAGCATTAAAGAACCGAGAACCGGTGAATGGTATAGCCGCGATCCTCGCTCTATTGCTCAGAAAGCGATGGATTATCTTAGCAGTACCGGTTTAGGTGATACCGTATATTTTGGACCGGAAGCAGAATTTTTCCTCTTTGATAGCGCTCGTTTTGACCAAACCGCCAACGCTGGCTATTATTACATGGATAGTGTCGAAGGTCGTTGGAATAGCGGTAAAGACGAAAAAGACGGAAATCTTGCCTATAAACCCGCCTACAAACAGGGTTATTTCCCCGTTAGTCCCACCGATACCTCTCAAGATATTCGCACGGAAATGCTCTTAACCATGGCCGACTGCGGAGTTCCCATCGAAAAACATCACCACGAAGTCGCTACTGGTGGTCAAAACGAGTTAGGGATTAAATTCTCTACCCTAGTACGGGCCGCCGACTACTTGATGACCTACAAATACTGCATTAAGAACGTGGCTAAGAAATACGGTAAAACCGTCACCTTTATGCCCAAACCCATCTTTGGTGATAATGGGTCCGGGATGCACGTTCACCAGTCTATCTGGAAAGATGGTCAACCCCTGTTCGCCGGGGATAAGTACGCTGGACTTAGCCAAATGGCACTGCACTACATCGGTGGTTTGCTTAGACACGCTCCCGCACTCTTAGCTTTAACTAACCCCACCACCAACTCTTACAAGCGTCTCGTCCCCGGTTTTGAGGCCCCGGTAAACCTGGCCTACTCCCAAGGTAATCGCTCCGCTTCGATTCGGATTCCTTTATCGGGAAGCAACCCGAAAGCCAAACGTTTAGAATTCCGTTGTCCTGACGCGACTTCTAACCCCTACCTCGCTTTTGCAGCTATGCTCTGTGCCGGTATTGATGGGATTAAAAATCAAATTGAACCGGGAGAACCTCTCGATGTGGATATCTACGAACTCAGTCCCGAAGAATTGTCAAAAATACCCTCTACCCCCGGTTCTTTAGAAGCAGCTCTGGAAAGTCTCGAAAAAGATCACGCTTTCTTGACCGATTCTGGTGTCTTTACCGAAGACTTTATCCAAAACTGGATCACCTACAAACTCGATAACGAAGTTAACCCGATGCGCTTACGTCCCCACCCCTACGAGTTCTCTCTCTACTACGATGTCTAAGGTTTGATTGACTAATCATTAATCCTAGGGTGGGCCTTTGCCTGCCCTTTTTTTTGAATCAGCAGGGAAGTGGGGAGTTTTTTGCCGTGAACAGTAAACAGTAATCATACTAAATCCAGTTATTAAAAACTGATTATTTATTCTCCGTTTTGCATGAGTGCATGAGTAGAAAACGGGTTTCTCCGAGAAACCCGTTTTCTGTGCGTTACTCAACGGATTTAGTATTACTTCCCAATCAAACAACAATCTTAAGCTTTATCTCCTCAGTCGTCAACAGTGATACAATTGCCGTCATAGCTAGGGGTGTCTGGGATAATCAGGCTGAGAAAGACCCTTAGAACCTGAGACTGGGTAATTCCAGCGTAGGGAAGCTGTTTACAGAGGAAATAAAATTATGAGACAAGAATGGGTTGCCCCCCGGCGCGGACAAGCAAATGTATCGCAAATGCACTACGCCCGTCAGGGGATAATTACCGAAGAGATGACGTATGTGGCAAAACGGGAAAATCTCTCTCCCGAATTGATTCGCAGCGAAATCGCCCGAGGAAGACTAATTATCCCCGCTAATATCAATCACCTCAACCTCGAACCTATGGCGATCGGTATTGCTTCTAAGTGTAAAGTTAATGCTAATATCGGGGCTTCACCCAACTCCTCGAATATTAACGAAGAACTGGAAAAATTACACCTAGCAGTCAAATACGGCGCGGATACGGTGATGGATCTCTCCACTGGTGGCGGTAATTTGGACGAAATTCGCACCGCGATTATCAATGCTTCTCCTGTCCCCATCGGTACTGTACCCATCTATCAAGCGGTGGAAAGTGTTCACGGCAATATTGAAAAACTTACCCCCGAAGATTTCCTCCACATTATCGAAAAACACGCCCAGCAAGGGGTAGATTACATGACGATTCACGCGGGAATCCTCATCGAACACCTACCTTTAGTCAAAACCCGTCTGACCGGGATTGTCTCCCGGGGGGGTGGTATTATTGCTAAGTGGATGTTACACCACCACAAGCAAAATCCTCTCTACACCCATTTCGACGAAATTATCGAGATTTTCAGGCGTTATGACGTTTCTTTTAGTCTCGGTGACTCCCTGCGTCCCGGTTGTACCCACGATGCTTCTGATGCAGCCCAATTAGCGGAATTGAAAACCCTCGGCCAACTGACGCGTCGCGCTTGGGAACACGATGTACAGGTGATGGTGGAAGGACCGGGCCATGTTCCCATGGACCAAATTGAATTTAATGTGAAAAAACAAATGGAGGAGTGTAGCGAAGCACCTTTCTATGTTCTTGGTCCCCTTGTCACCGATATTGCCCCAGGCTACGATCATATCACTTCGGCGATCGGGGCGGCTCTGGCGGGTTGGTACGGGACGGCGATGTTATGTTATGTCACCCCGAAAGAACATCTCGGTTTACCCAACGCTGAAGATGTGCGAAATGGCTTAATTGCCTACAAAATAGCGGCTCATGCGGCAGATATCGCCCGTCATCGTCCCGGGGCGCGCGATCGTGACGACGAACTCTCCATAGCTCGTTATAATTTCGATTGGAATCGTCAATTTCAGTTATCCTTGGATCCCGATCGCGCTAAGGAATACCACGATGAGACTTTACCCGCAGATATCTATAAGACTGCGGAGTTTTGTTCGATGTGTGGACCGAAATTCTGTCCCATGCAAACTAAGGTCGATGCCGATGCGATTACGGAATTAGAGAAGTTTCTCGCTAGTCAGAATCAAGACAATTTAACCCCAGTTTAAAGGGAAGTTATGGGAAGGGCTGATTTGATTTCAGCCCTATTCCTAACATATAAGTCAAAATTCGGAGAATAACCGCCATTTTTTGACTAATTGACCCGTTTTTCTAGATATTGACCGATCATCAATTCTTGACCGGCGCGAGAGATAATAGTTTGTCGGGTGCGATATTGTTGACCGATGAGTTTAATTTCTTCTTCAAAGACAGAACCGGCGTATTCTGTTCTCAGACAGAGAGTAGAGGGGTTAGGAAAGGTATAAATGGCACTAACGGGTTTATCCGTCGCAAATCCCCGATCGCGATAGAGAATATTATCTAAAATACCGAATATAGTCGAACCGTTGGAGGGTTTTTTACTCTGGGGACGGAGATAATTACTTTGCCAAGTCACTTCCGTACCACCTAATAAAGTTGTATCTTCCAGATTATGTAAACGGGCCAGTTGAATTAATGGTTCGCTGCCTTGGGGTAAATATTTAATCTCGATGGCGCTGATAACTTCTTGGGGTTCCGTTTCTTGGGTGAGGGTGTAATAACGTCTCTGGGATTGCCAGCGTCCTTCTGTCTGCTTAAAAAAGGCTAAAGCCGAAGTTTCTAGCGATAATTGGGCGGTTTGAATTAATGTCATAGAAATAAAACCTTTCCTGTTTTTTGGTAGATCAGATTTGTTATCCTTTGTCAAGAGTTTGCCAGAGAATTGTTACATATCTTAATACAATTATAAGCTGTTAAGTATTTAAATTGCCAGTTGAGATGAGGCAAGAGGCAAGAGGCAAGAGGAGATAGGGTGATAGGGTTTTGGGGTTTTGGGGTTTTGGGGTTTTAGTTGAAATTCCCCCACTTCCCCCCGCAACGGCTCGACTGAGCTTCGCGGCTCGACTGAACTTCGCCGAACGTCCGAACGTCGCGCACGAAGTGGTCTCCCCAATTCATAATTCATAATTCATAATTCCCACTTCCCCACTTCCCCACTTCCCCATCTCCCAACCCACTTTTTACTTTTTACTTTTCACCCGATCTGCCCGGTCTTGCTATTGTTAAAAATATAGAACCTCCGAACAAGGTCTCAACTCTGTGCAGTTAAAACAAGTAATCATTGCCCATAAGGCCAACCATCCCCAAAGTAAAGCATGGGCGGAAAAATGCGCTAAACAGTTAGAAGCCCGTCAGTGTAAAGTTTTAATGGGACCCAGTGGCTTTAAAGATAATCCCTATCCGGTATTTTTAGCCTCAGCATCGGAAAAAATCGACCTTGCCATCGTTTTGGGGGGAGATGGAACCATTTTAGCCGCCGCTCGCTATTTAGCTCAGGAAGACATTCCAATTTTAGCGGTGAATGTCGGCGGCCATCTGGGATTTTTAACGGAACCTTTGGAGATTTTTCAAGATACCGAGACGGTCTGGGAGCGTTTACAATCCGATCGCTATGCGGTACAACAACGGATGATGTTAACGGCCAGAATCTATGAAGGGGATAAAAGAAACCCGCAGCCAGTGAGCGAGGCATTTTATGCCCTAAATGAGATGTGTGTGAAACCCGCTAGTATCGATAGGATGCCCACCTCGATCCTCGAAATCGAAGTGGACGGGGAGATAGTAGATCAGTACCAAGGGGACGGTTTATTAGTGGCTACTCCCACGGGATCCACCTGTTACACCGCTTCCGCTAATGGCCCGATTATACACCCCGGCATGGAAGCGATCGCCGTAACCCCGATTTGTCCCTTGAGTCTCTCCAGTCGGCCGATTGTCATTCCCCCAGCATCTCTGGTCAGTATTTGGCCCCTGGGAGACTACGAATTAAATACTAAACTTTGGATGGATGGTGCTTTAGCCACTTCCATTTGGCCCGGGCAATGGGTGGGAGTTACCAAAGCCGAAAAATTCGCCCAATTTATTATCCTGCGGGAAAGCTATTCTTTTTATCAGACTCTACAGGAAAAATTACAATGGGCCGGGGCGAGAATTCATTATGATGGCAATCGTCATAATTAGGGCTTGCTGAATAAATGTGAAATGTAGGCAAGGTAAGGTTTTTGTGGCTTTTCTGGCGAAACAGGTGCAAGATTTTGAGAGAATCGCGCTTCAACACCTTGCGTCTTCATCGGCCCGCGTCCTGTAGGGGCGAAGCATTCGGGCAATAAGGGACTTGCGCTTTGATAATGTACCTTTTGGGCGAACGCAGTTCGCCGAGAGCCTTCGAGATGTTAGGGACTTGCGCTTTGATCATGTGCCATCTGGCTGGTCTGGTTCTTCTACAGAGCGATTTTCAAAGCTGGGATATTATTCCTACGCAAGTCCCTAACCTATCGGTGAAACCGGAGATTTTCTATCCGAATGCTTCGCCCGTACTTTTTCAGCAAACCCTAATTAGAGTTTGCTGAAAAAGATTTTCTGGGGAAAGTGCCTGATTTTCTTGGTTTTCCCCATGATAGTGACTACGATCGAGTTTTTAAATTCTCCCAAGTGGATTGATAGGTGTTGCCTAAATCTGCCTTGCGACGATTAAAAATCGAATAGAGAGCCAATTTGACTCGATCGATAATCAATAACCAGACTAGGGCATAGAGCCAGCTTTTTGCCACTCCCTCAAAACCGATCGGGGCGATCAGGATTCCGAACAACGAGAGCAGCGAAGATATAATGACCGAGATGCCAGTAGCGATCGCTAGAGGTTTAGCGGGGGCCCAGGACCAAAAGGGACCTTTTACCCGCACCGAATAGAGAGTCATCATCCCTAAGAGGGCAATATTGAGGAAAATATAGGTTTGCACCCGGTCGGGAGTCATTTGCCATACCCGGCCCGCTAGATAGTACAGCAGGAAAGTGGCAATGACGTTGACCACTCCCAAAACCGAAGCAATGGTGAGAACTTTCGGCATATCCCAAGCTTGGGGTACTTTCGAGATCTTGGCATTATCGTAGGCGATCGTCATGATCGCTCCATCGTTAAGAATTGCTAAGAAAACGATCATAATTGCCGTAATCGGGTAGGAATTAAAGAACAGAATCGCCAAAGTGGTAAAAACGAGAATCTGAATTGTGGCGATGATCCGATAGAGAACATAACTGGTCATCCGTTCAAAAATCTGACGACTTAACCTAATTGCATCGACGATTACCGATAAACCGGGGGTAAGGAGAACTATATCGGCCGCTGCCCGGGCTGCATCGGTTGCCCCGGAAACCGCAATCCCCGCATCAGCTTTTTTCAGAGCTGGCGCATCATTGACCCCATCTCCGGTCATACCAACAATGTGATCGGTTTTCTGCAAGACATCGACGATATGATATTTGTCCTCCGGGAAAACTTGACCGAAACCATCGGCGCCGAGAATCTGTTCATCGAGGGTTCCTAACTGATTGGGGGGGACTTCCCGAAAAATTTTGGCATCGAGGATATTGTTACCTAAACCCAATTGTCGAGCGGTTTCCTTAGCGATTAACACCTGATCTCCCGTGATCATCTTGACGGGAACCCCTAATTTTAGGGCGGTTTGTAGGGTTAATTGGGAATCAACCCGTGGTGGATCAAATAGGGAGATAATGCCCAAGAATTGCCATTGACCTTGGGGGTTGGTTTTGGCCACTCCTAGGGCGCGATAGCCTTTTTTGGCGTAATCTTCGATGATTTGATTGACTGGCCCCTCGATTTCCTCTTTATTGTAGGCTAGATCGAGCATTACCTGCGGTGCGCCCTTACTGGTTTTAAAAGTCTGACCATCGGGGGTGGTAATATCGGCTTCGGTGCGTTTAGCGACGGGATCGAAGGGGGTAAAGTGGGTGACTTGATAGCGATCGAGTACCGTGGCATCTTTTAAACCGGCGAGAATAGTTTTATCGATCGGATCATCATCGCTAGTTTGGGAAGCGAGGGAAGCGGTGAGGATCAGATCGTCGGCACTGATCCCCGGCAGGGTGTAGGGATCGCCTAAACTAAGCTGATTAAGGGTGAGAGTGCCGGTTTTATCGGAACAGAGCATATTCATGCCCGCTAGTTCCTCGATCGCCGCCAAGCGTGTCACCACGGCGTTTTTATCCGCTAGTGCCTTCGCCCCCACCGACATACTGACAGAAAGAACTGTGGGCAAGGCGACGGGAACAGAAGCAATGGTGAGAACGAGACAGAATTTCAGCAAGCGGATCACTTCTACGCCCTGTTTATCGACAATACCGTTATAGAGACGGTAAACAACGATAATAGCGATTAAAATCAGGGCAATGATGATGAGAAAGTCACCGATTTTGAGGACTGATTTCTGGAAATGGCTGACGTTTTCGGTACTGGCTACCAGTTTAGCGGTACGACCAAAAAAGGTATTACTGCCGGTCCCGTTAACTATGGCCTCAGCTTGACCTTTTTTCACCCCTGAACCTGAGTACACTTGTTCGCCAGAACTGCGATCCACGGGTAAGGATTCCCCCGTTAGGGCAGCCTGGTCGATTTTGACGGGATCCCCCGGCAGCAGTCGAGCATCGGCCGGCAGCACATCGCCGATCCTGATCCGGATCACGTCTCCTGGTACTAATTCCCTAGCGGGAACGGAGATAAATTTGCCGTCTCTTTTGGCGTCGGCATTGAGGGCGAGTTGCGCTTTCAGGGCAGCCACCGCATCCCCGGCGGTTTTTTCCTCGAAGTAACCGATCAAACCGTTAGCCACCAGTAGAATGGCGATAATCACGAAGTCCACCCAATCACCGACGATAGCGGAAAAAATTACCGCCGCTTCGATCATCCAGGAAAAGGGATTCCAAAAGTAGGAAAGGAATTTGAGCAGGGGGCTGACTTTTTTCTCGGCAATCTCGTTATAACCGTCGCTATCGAGGCGATTTTTTGCTTCACTGGTGGTGAGACCGTCGGGAGATGTTTTCAGTTGGATCATTAAATCTCGCATGGAGATTTTTGAGAGATCGTTTGTCGGTTTATCGGTAGTAGTGGTCATCTCTAGTTAATTTTTAAGCAATGTACAGCAGTTGCTCGGTTTTTTCAACGCTTTCATTCTAGAGCAGCTTGGGAAAATGATCCCTATGAAACAATAGATTGAGAATCAAACTAATAAATGATACAGGGGGATAAATCCCCTTGTTCCCGATGGCGACCATCCGTTTTAAGGGATGGCTAACCTTAGCTCACGATTTCTTGGTTTTTTGAGCGAAATTCCCTCGCTGATGGCAGTCCCCTAGTTGACATCCGCACCGCCCTAAAAGGGACGGTGCAGTACAATTTATCCGCGATCAGTATGGCTTGATTGTCTAGCATAAAACCGATTTATTGGCAAGAATATTTACAAAAATTAAGGTTAACCAGAGAAAAATTACAGGTGGGAGATGCGATCGAGGTGTCTAATGGATTATGGGAATGGATTCCCGCAGACGCTCCCGATAGTTGCGACTGGTTTCCCTGGGAGGTAATGGAAGTAAATGAAATTGAGGATGATTCTCGCCCTGTTATTTGCAGTATTTGCTCTCAAAATGCTTAAAAATGGCAAATAAAAACAATATATCAGTGCAATCAACTCAATTGGCGTTTTCTGACCTGAAGGAAGATCACTGCTCGGTTATCGGCTAAAATTAAGAACTGTAAAGAAAGCAGATAAATTTTATGGCCGCTAAAGTAGAGATCTATACTTGGAGTTCCTGTCCTTTCTGTATCCGCGCTAAAGCATTACTCAACAAAAAAGGGGTGGAGTTTACCGAATATTGTATCGATGGTGATGAAGAAGCGCGAGCCAAAATGTCCGATCGAGCCAATGGTCGCACAAGTGTACCACAGATTTTTATAAACGATCAACACATCGGGGGCTGCGATGACATCTATGCTTTAGATAGAAGTGGTGGTTTAGCTCCCCTGTTGCAGAATTAAGGATAAAAACTATTAATGAAACTAGCCTTTATTATCGATCCGATCGAGTATTTAGATCCGGGCCATGATACCAGTGTAGCTATCATGGAAGCGTCCCAATTATTAGGCCATGAAGTCTGGATGACTTCCATCACTGCTCTCAGTGCGATTGCGGGAAAAGCTTGGGCAAAACTAACTAAAATTGAACTGGTTCCTGTGGAGTTAAAAGATAATCATTGGGTGGCTGCATATCAATGGTATCAAAGACAAGATACAGTTTTTACCTGTCTAGAAAACTTCGATTTTGTCTGGATGCGAAAAGATCCACCCGTGACAATTGCCTATCTTTATGCCACCTATTTATTAGACCTGATCGACCCCAAAAAAACCAAAGTAATTAACTCAACTAGGGGTTTACGCCATGCCAACGAAAAGTTATATACTATTCACTTTGCTCAGGTAATGCCCGCCACAATTGTTTCCCAAGATAAAGCGACAATTAGGGAATTTGTCAACCAAAAAGGGGCGGCAGTTATGAAACCTTTAGGGGGCAAAGCAGGGGAGGGAATTTTATTTCTTAGTCCCGAAGATCGCAATCTCAATTCAATGATTGAAATTAGCACAAAATGGGGACAAGAACCGGTAATGATTCAAGATTATTTACCAGCTGCCCAAGAAGGAGATAAACGCATTATTGTCCTCAATGGTGAACCGATCGGGGCAGTTAATCGCATTCCCACCGGTTCGGAATTTCGCGGTAATATGGCCGTGGGTGGACGGGTGGCAAAAACAGAAATCACCGCTCGAGAATTAGAAATCTGTGCCACTTTAGCTCCAAAATTACGAGAAGATGGCCTATATTTTGTCGGATTAGATGTGATTGGTGGCTATCTCACGGAAGTTAATGTCACCAGTCCCACCGGCATTCGCGAGATCGATCGATTAAACAATGTTAGTTTAGGTCAACAGGTGATTAAATGGCTAGAAAATCATTTGGGCAGCAGAGATTAGGGAAATGGGGAGTATTTTCAGTGAACAGCAAACAGTAAACAGTAATCAGCGAAAAGACAGGAGAAAACTTCTATTTAATACTGCTCACTTAAAACTCAAATCTGATAACTGATAACTTACCCACTGATAACTGATAACTGATAACTGATAACTGTAAAAAAATGAATGCTTTATCAATACCGACGTGGATAGTTCATGTATCGAGTGTCGTAGAATGGGTAGCAGCGATCTGGTTAGTCTGGACCTATGGCGACATCAGTAGCGATCGATCGTGGCGAATGTTATCTTGGGGAATGTTACCCGCTTTAATTGGGGCAATGTGTGCCTGTACATGGCATTTTTTTGATAATATCAGTGCCTTATCCTGGTTAGTCACCCTACAGGCAGCCATGACGGTCTTAGGAAATTTTACCCTCTGTGCTGCCGGTTGGTGGCTGTGGCGTTCCAGTAAAATTAGCGTTAACAATGAATAAAGAGAGTTTATTTGCCATTTCCCTGTTTCCCTATCTGGGGTTTCTGTGGTTAATCACTCGTTCGGGGAAAATGCCCCGTTTAGCCTTAATTGGCTTTTATGTGCTGTTAATCTTCGTTTTTATCACCATTCCTGCTGGTATCTACGCCAAAATCCACTATGGTAAAGAATTAGCCAACGTCGATTGGTTACACGGCAGCGCCGAACTTTTCCTCACCCTCTCCAATATTCTCGTCGTCTTAGGTTTTCGTCAGGCAATTTTAGCCAAAAAGCAAACAGAGAACAGGGAACAGTGAACAGGGAGCAGTGAACAGTGAACTGACAACTCACATCTGATAACTGATAACTGATAACTGATAACTGAATTGTGGTACAATCGCCCCAAAACGTCCCCGCGTCAGTCAACTATGTCCCCGATTACACCGTCCATCAGTGTCAACGAACCAAACCCGCAGGCTGCTATCCAGACTTTATCGGTAGTGGTTCCCATTTATAACGAAGTGGACAGTATCCCCCATCTCGTGGAGAGTATCGCCACGATTTTGCGTTCTTATCAAATTAACTACGAGATAATCTGTGTTGACGACGGTTCTAAGGACGGTTCCACCGAGGTTTTAACTAATTTAGCCAAAAATCGCGATGATCTCAAGGCGGTAATATTGCGACGCAACTACGGACAAACCCCCGCTATGGCTGCCGGATTCAATTATGCCACGGGACAGGTCATCGTTACCCTCGACGGCGATTTACAGAACGATCCCAATGATATACCCCTATTATTGGCCAAATTGGAGGAAGGTTATGACCTCGTGAGTGGCTGGCGCAAAAATCGCCAAGATGACCGGGTAAAACGGCTTTTACCCTCAAAAATAGCTAATTGGCTAATAGCAAAGGTAACAGGGGTCAAATTACACGACTACGGTTGTTCTTTGAAAGCCTATCGAGCCGAATTAGTCGCCGATATGAATCTCTACGGGGAATTACATCGCTTTTTACCCGCGTTAGCTTTTATTGAAGGGGCAAAAATAACCGAAATTCCCGTTAATCACCACGCTAGACGGTTCGGACAGAGTAAATATGGTTTAGGTCGCACAATTCGCGTGATTATGGACTTATTTACTGTCTTTTTCATGAAAAAGTTCCTCACCCGTCCGATGCACATTTTTGGATTCTACGGACTGTTATCGATGGTAGTGGGGATTATTTTAGGCGCTTATCTGACTATTCTCAAACTCGGTTTCGGACAAGACATCGGCGATCGACCTTTGTTAATCCTAGCTGTGTTATTCTTTTTAACTGGGGTACAATTACTCTGTTTTGGTCTTTTAGCAGAAATTTTGATGCGAACTTACCATGAATCCCAAAAACGTCCTATCTACCGCGTTCGTACTGTTGTCGGGGATAGGGAATTTTTCAGTAATCAGTGAACAGTAATCAGTGAGCAGTAATCAGTGAGCAGTAATCAGTAATCAGTGAGCAGTAAACAGTAATCAGTAAACAGTAATCAGTAAACAGTAATCAGTAAACAGTAATCAGTAATCACTGAAAAGAAATCTCGGAACTTGCCACTTAATATTGTTCACTGAAAACTCAAATCTGATGACTGATAGCTGATAACTGAAAACTCAAATCTGATAACTGATAACTGATAACTGATAACTGAAAAAAATATGACTATTTGGGAACTTGATTTTTATTCGCGGCCAGTGGTGGATGAAAATAATAAAAAAAGATGGGAAGTATTAATCTGTGAAACTCCAGCAACAATCGATCGCTCCTCCGATACAATATTTAAATATGCTAGTTATTGTCCTAATACAACGGTTAATTCCCAATGGTTAGGAGAAGCAATTACTGCAGCTATCAAGGAAGCGGGGGTAACTCCCAAAAAAATTCGCTTTTTCCGTCGTCAGATGAATAACATGATTAGCAAAGCTTGCGAGGATATCGGTATTCCCGGTTCCCCTAGTCGTCGCACTCATGCTTTAACTAGATGGATAGAAGAAAGAATGGTTAATTTCTACCCTCAAGAAGTTGGTTATGATCAAAATTTAACTAAAACTGCTTCCGTTAATTATCCCCCTTTAAATGCTGTTCCCCTTCCCGATGCTGTCCGGGGAGATAAGGCAGATAAATGGGCTTTTGTCACGCTAGAATTGTCTTCTTTTCATGATTTAAAAGATTGGGATATTAGCTTCGGAGAAAATTTGCCTATACTAGAGATGGGATTAGATGAAAATCTCAAAATACCCGGTTTAGTTATTTTTTCCCCCCGCGCTTTACCCTTAGCTGGTTGGATGTCAGGGTTAGAAATGGCCTATTTAAAGTTAGAAACTGGTTCTCGTCCTCTGCTACGTTTAGAAACGGGTGCTAGTGATAGCTGGATTCTCGTCAACGTCACTAATGCCGAGACTTTAAAGGAAGCCAAAAACTTTGAAGAAGCTAAACAAAAAGCGAATAATCTGCATTTTTTAGCCATTCAATCTAACCCTGAATCGGAATCCTTCGCTGGTTTTTGGCTATTACAAGAAGGATATCAAGAGAAAGTTTAGTAAAGGTGGGTTTTCAATCCACCCTCACAGAATTAACTTAAAAACATTGTCTAGTCCAACTACCGTGTAACCCGTGGGGAATATGATGTTTAAGATGGATAATCGCTAGGGAATTAGTGATATCTTTAGCATCTAAGATTACCATATTCGATCGATGATTGGCCGCATCGTAAGTGACTACCAATAACCACCCATCATCTTCAGCAATTCCATCGGGTTTAGGCACAAAAATTGGCTCACCTGCGAATCCCCGGGGAGCAAAAGAATGTAACTGTTTTTCTCCCGTTAATAAGTCCAGTTTTAAGATTGCTTGCAAAGGAGCATTACCGGTGGCATGATGAGTGGCAGCGATGTATAAATAACGGTAATCTCGACCAACTTTTGCAGGATTAATGCTGGGAAATTCACAACAATGCTCTAGAATACATTCTCTTGTAACGGTATTTTCTGATAAATTTAGTGTAAATCGCCACAGATGTCCGGGAGCTAAACTATCAAAATCTACCGATTGAAAATTGCTATTTGAATCCAGTTGTGGTAAGGATTGATAACAAATAGAATCGATATAAATTTTCTCCCCTTGTGCAAAAGCATTGCTATGATGAAACACAAAACCCGATGGAGTTTCTAAAACTTTCACTTCTCCTTTGTTAGGATCCCGGGGGATAATAATAATCTTAGTTAACTTGTCCAGTTGATTGATAACGCATTCTCCCGCACCTTTTAACCCAAAAAGAAAAGGAAAAGGATTATAACTAACTGGGTTTTGGAAAAAGATAGCGTAGTGGGGAGTAATAACAAAATCGTGGATAAAACAGAAGCCCGGTATACTGTGGGTATGACGACGTAATAACTTACCCGTGGGACTAATTTCGTAGAGAGTAATGGCACTCGACAAACCCGTTTTAATGGCAAAATTTACCAGACAAGGTTGATGATTATCGAAGATACAAGCGGGATCGATGCGAGGATGAGCGGCAAAAGAATCGCCTTTTTCCAAGATACCATCGAGATAGTCTAAACCAATAGTATCAAGGGTTTTAGCATCGAGGCGATGGGGTTCGGCCGCTTCCCAAAGTGCCAGTAATTTATTACCCCAGTAGATAACATTAGTATTGGCAATATTTTTCAGACGCAAATCAAAAGCATTGCCGAAAATTCCCCCCGGTTTTTTCGTGCCGAAAACACCGCGATAAAGGGGTTTTCCCGCTTTCTGTTCCTGGAGATAACCCTCAGTTTTCACAAAACGATTACGATAATGTACGCGCCCATGATTGAAGCTAATCGCGCTGATCATACCATCCCCATCGAAGGGATGAGCGATCGCATTGCCAGCGATATCCAGTAAACCGGGGCCATTTTTAAAGACTGTACCCTGTAAATCGGGGGGAATTTGCCCCTCGATGTCTTCTACCTCGTAATCGTACTCGTTAGGTTGGGATTGATAGCCTTTTTGCCAATCCTGACGATTATAGGATTTTTCGCCAATTGTCGGAGTTAATACCATAGTAGTTTTAGGTTTATATTGACTTTTCTTAACATAACTTAAAACTACCAGAGCTAAAAAGAAGGGGGTGCTGAATCATTTTTTCAGCTATTCACCCCCTCCTTGCCGTTGTGTTATTTAACAAACAACATTTCTTGATAGGTAGGTAAGGGCCAGAAATTGTCGGCCACTTCCCCTTCCAGTGTGTCAGCATATTCGCGCACCTGATCCATCAAGGGACGGATCGTTTGAGCAGAATACTGCATATGTTCCTCGATCGAGTCAAAATCGTGTTTAGCCATGGCCGCACTCAGTTTGCTAACGCCATCCATCAGTAATTTAATTAGATTAGAGACAGTTTGGGCGCTTTCCTTATCCATCTCGATACCGATCGCAGCTGCGTTGGCGATCGCTGAGGACAATTCCGACAAGTAGCGAACGGCAGCGGGATAAATAATCGTTTTAGCCATACTTACCACCAGTTTTGCCTCCACCTCGATGGCCAGCAAATACTGTTCCGCATAGACATCAAAACGACTTTCCAGTTCAACGGGACTAAACACACCCATGCGGGTAAACAGTTCTTCGATATAATCGGCCTTCAGCACGGGTAAAGCATCGGCGGTGGTGCGGAGATTAGCCAAACCCCGCTCTTCTACCGCCATTTTGTGCCATTCCGGGGAATATCCGTTACCTCCGAAGATCACATTTCTGTGTTTGTCCATGATCTCCTTGAGAACACCTTGGGCCGCAGTATTGAGGTCTTCTCCGGCCTTCATCCGGCTTTCTAGGTTATCCGCCACCCAAGTCAGGGAATCCGCTAGAATCGTGTTCATCGCCACCAGCGGCCCGGAAACTGACTGATTAGAACCCACAGCGCGGAATTCAAAGCGATTGCCCGTAAAAGCAAAGGGAGAGGTACGATTGCGATCGCCAGGGTCCTTGGGGAACACCGGCAGGGTATCGACACCCAGATCCATCAACCCTGGGGCATCAGAACCCTCAATTTGTCCTTGGCTAATTTGGTCGAATACCTTTTCTAACTGGCTGCCCAAATATACCGAAATAATGGCGGGAGGAGCTTCATTTGCCCCCAAACGGTGATCATTGCTGGCGGTAGCCACCACTGCGCGTAAAAGCGCCCCGTACTTGTGAACACCACGAATCACCGCCCCACAGAACAACAAAAACTGCATATTAGCGTGGGGAGTATCGCCCGGATCCAGCAGATTGCCCTGGGTGGCGTTGCCGACAGACCAGTTAACGTGTTTTCCCGAACCATTAATTCCCGCAAAGGGTTTTTCGTGCAGTAGGCAAACAAAACCGTGTTTTTTAGCCGTACTTTTCAGCAAAGTCATAATTAACTGCTGATGGTCACTGGCCACGTTAGCAGCCTCGAAAAAGGGGGCAATCTCGAACTGTCCGGGAGCGACTTCATTATGGCGGGTTTTGGCCGGAATGCCGAGGCGATACATTCTTTCCTCCACTTCCTGCATAAACACCTGAACCCGTTCGGGAATCGCGCCAAAATAATGATCGTCGAACTGTTGACCTTTGGCGGCGGGTTTACCGAATAGGGTGCGACCGGTGAGCAGTAAATCGGGGCGACTATGGGCAAAATGAGCATCGACGAGGAAATATTCCTGTTCAGCACCGCAGCTGGAGTTAACGGGGGCGACTTCCGTATGTCCTAAGAGCTTCAGCACCCTGGTGGCGGCTTTACTCATCGATGAAATCGAGCGTAAAAGCGGCGTTTTTTTGTCGAGGGCCTCTCCTGTCCAAGAGATGAACACCGTCGGGATACACAGGGTTACACCATTATCCGTCTCCATGACGTAGGCTGGACTGGTGACATCCCAAGCGGTGTAACCCCGCGCTTCAAAGGTGGAGCGAAGTCCGCCGTTAGGAAAGGAGGAGCCGTCCGGTTCACCCTGTACTAAGACTTTGCCCGTAAATTCTGTGATCACCGAACCGTCGCTCTGCACGGAGATAAAACCATCGTGTTTTTCGGCGGTGGCGTTGGTCATCGGATAAAAGACGTGGGCATAGTACAGCGCCCCTTTGGACGTGGCCCAATCCTTCATCGCTGCCGCTACCGCACCAGCGATGGAAACGTCTAATTTTCCACCAGTTAAAATCGTGTTTTTGACCGATTTGAATACGTCTTTCGGCAGACTGGCCTGCATTTTGCTCAGGGTAAAGACATCGGTTGCCCACAGGGCCTCTAAACGTTGCGGAATTTTGCTCGGTAGGGGTTTACGCTCCGTTACTTGAGAGATAGCTTGAACACGGGTTCCATAACTCATAAGTATTTTTCCTATTTGGCTCTGTCGTGGATAAAGGGTTACTTTACTTAGGCGATGACAAGTTTCCTACTAATTTTGCTGTTGAATTGGGGTCAGAGGTTATTCTCTGCTTAATAATTTTGATCCCACGGCACAAGCTTCTGTGCGGTTTTTATCTGCTTGCGCCGGCCTCTTTTCCGATCAATTAGCAACACCAGCCTTCATCTTAAGAACAGGTAATCGAGAGATTTGTATCAAAGATTACAAATATTTCAAACCCTATCTTCCCCAAGCGATCGCACCTCTCTACAGAAAACGGGTTTCTTCCAGAAACCCGTTTTCTGGATAAAACCACAAATAATCAATAAATATTTAGGGAAAGTAGCGATAAAATTCACGTCGGTGTGGGAGCCGCATTACCTCAATGTTATTATCAACAACTGCTATTCCTAATCGATATTCACCAAGCCGTATTCGGTAGCGATTGGCTGTAAAATTTGTTCATAAACAGGCTGGTTTTTCAATGCCTTCAAATTTTTGAGAAATCTTTTTCGATATTGAACCTTCAAGGTAAATCTATTCTTCTAAATAAGCCAGTGCCTCTTCGATAGCTAATAGTGGTTGTCTCCATAGTTCAATCGGAATAACAACGGCTTTGGTTTGTCCGTTTTGGTCAGTTAGGTATTCTATTGAAAGCATAGACAAGACTTGTCAAGTTTGATAAGTCTATGATATTAGAAAACGGGTTTCTTCCAGAAACCCGTTTTCTGGACTTACATAGATAAAAATCTATAGAATCGATAAAAAAGTGATATTTGACAAAATCGGGGGGGGGGGGGGAAAATATTGGTGAAATTTGCCCAAAATTGTTCATGAATACTACAACTAACTTCAAATCTCTCTCTCTGGCTGGTGTTGTCTTCGCCGGCACAGTTAGCGCGATCGCTAGTTTGACCGTCCTCCCCGCCAGCGCCGTCAGCTTTACCGGAACTGGTGCTGGTTTCAACATCCCCGATAACAACGCCACAGGTGCTTCCAGCACTATTGTCGTCCCCGACAGCTTCTCCATTACCGACATCACCGTCACCCTCAATAACCTGACCCACACCTACATAGGTGATCTGATCGCCACCCTCACCCATGTCGATACCGGAACAACGGTGAGCCTGTTCAACCGCATCGGGCGGGTTACTTCTGGGTTCGGCGACTCCAGCAACTTCGGCGGTAACTACAGCTTTAACGATGCCTTTACCGGCAACATCTGGACGGTAGCGGATTCGGGAGAGGATGATTTTGACATCCCCTCTGGTAACTACTTCCCCACTGGTGCTGATAGCAGCACCCTTGTTCCCATGCTCACTTCCTTGGGTGGATCCCAGACCGCTGGCGACTGGCGGCTGACCATTTCGGATAATCAAGGGGATGATACTGGCGCTCTCGGCAGTTGGACGCTGAATTTGCAGGGGACTCCTATTCCTGAGCCAAGTTCTGGCCTGGGTTTGCTGGCCTTAGGCTTGCTGGGGGCGGGAGCGGCACTTAAGCGCCATTTGAACTGAGAAGAGAAAACGGGTTTCTTTGAGAAACCCGTTTTCTGAATCAGAGAAAACGGGTTTCTTTGAGAAACCCGTTTTCTGAATCAGCTTTTTTATCTGTTTTATACCACCATCTCAAATCTTCCCGAAATTGGTGATCAAAGACAATTGCCCTACTCTTGGCGTTCAATTCCTAACTCCTGACAAAGTTCTGTAACTGTCTGTCCCGGTATTGTTTGAACGTCCCGCTCCATTGAACGTTCCAGTGCTGCCAATAACTTTCTAGCATTCGCAGGCGATCGCAAAAGATAAACGGTTTCTAATAAGCCAGTTAATTCTTCTGCGCTCAATAGTGCCATATCTTTATGACCAGGGCGCGTAATAATCGCCATACTATTCTCGCTTTCCAGTCGATCCAGAAGGCTCCCTAAATTTTCTTGAGCTTGAGTGTAGGTAGTTTGGATAGAAAATATAAGGCGAGGACAACGAGTTGATTTGATTTTAGCTTATTTCATCAACTTAGAAAACGGGTTTCTTTAAAAAACCCGTTTTCTGGAATAAGAAGCGATCGCTAGGGATTGCTAACTCGCGCTAGACTAGATTAAAATAATTAATTAACTCCCAATCATTTGTTTAATCATGAGTCAAGCTGCTGCAATCAATACTAAACTAATTGATTCCCTTGCTCAAATTATCCTTTCCTTAACTGACGAAGAACAACAGCTTCTGCTACAAAAAATCCAGCATCCAGCCTTATCTGATGTCGATTTTCATCAAGGTTTTCCCTTTGATGTTCAAATTCCTAATACAGAAACGCTCGCCGCCATTGAAGAAGTAGAAAAACATCCTGAGCGTCTTAAGCGTTATAGTAGCGTCGGGCAGATGTTCGAGGATTGGAACAAGGATACAGGGGAATGTTAACCCCACAGGAAAGCACCCGCTTTCGACGCGATTTGAGGCGGATGAAAAAACGGGGTAAAGACTTGGAAAAGTTAAAAACTGTGGTGGAACTACTGGTGCAAGAACAAATACTACCAGAGCGATACCGAGATCATAATCTCGTTGGAGATTGGTCGGGTTATGGTGAGTGCCATATCGAGCCGGATTGGTTGTTACTCTACAAGATTGAGCGAGATGAGGAAAGCTTAACACTCGTTCGGACTGGGACTCATTCGGATCTGTTTAAATAGTCTTCTAGTAGGGTGGGAATTGCTAACTTATGCTAGACTAGATTAAAATAATTAAGTAAGTGGTTATATAATTTTTAACGCCTACCTACTTAATTAAATCCCAATAAATGGATTTTGTTCCTCAGCTTCCCTGGGATTCTGATCAACTTAAAGAAACTTTGGCAAAAGCACACCGCAATTGTCAAGAGATGGAATTAGTTGGATTACAATTAGAAGAAGCGATTAGTCGCTTAGAAGCGGAAAATCGTCAAAGACGAAGACAGCAGCTAGAAAGAACCTGACAAAAAATGCAAAACCCCTTAGAAAACGGGTTTTCTGGAACAATCAATTCAAAGCAAGGACAAACCCATGAAATATCGCGTCTTAATTGAGCAGGATGTTCATAGCTTGATTCAGCAACGCCACAATTATCAGCTTTGATAGGTATTGCGGTGCTAATTGAGAACCTTCTAAGCTATAGCCTCCCGACTTAAAATCTCGAAACATCTCCTCAATATCAAATCTTTATTGATAGGCCATTATTGCCGTCTCTAAATCTCCCAAGTTAGCCAGAATATACCAAGGCTCTTTTGTTTGAAAACCCCGATAGGTTTTTTTCCACTTACCAGCTAAGTTAAACGGGCCAAATCCCCGCTCTTTTGTAATATTTACATCCTTCAAAAATAGTTGACTTCCTAGACTTAAACCTAACTCTCTCATTCTTGATAAATTCCTTCTTTTGTCTTCACATTTGGACTTTGTTTTTGTCTTAAACAAAAGTACAAACTCTTTTTCTGAAGTTACTTTCCCAGACTGACCGAGCAAAATTCTCTGTCTCCTAACACCACTATTTTATGACCTGATAGCACCGTCAATATTTTTTCTAATACTCGCTGCTGTTCTTCGAGATTACTACTTCCTTTTTTGTCTAATATCTCCCAATATATTGGCATGGCTCTCTTG
>VYLQ01000204.1_pt1 | contig 23874 bp, 29 predicted proteins | sample 5115351 | NCBI WGS metagenome assembly VYLQ01 (sample SAMN12291776, study PRJNA351875) | freshwater metagenome | isolation source: freshwater lake | place: USA: Michigan, Lansing Lake | collected 2013-08-14 | reverse complement strand
ATACATCGTCGGCAAGGATTGCCGGGGGGAAAGGGGAGGGTCAGATTGGGGAATGGTGAAGCTAGGTGTAGTCATAATTTTATTTTAGAAAACGGGTTTCTGAAAGAAACCCGTTTTCTAAATAGCGGTGGGAGTATGTCAAACTAAAAAGTAAAGCTTAGACAGCCTATCTTTATCATGCCAGATCAGCCAATCTCGATCGCCGAATACTACCACGAGCGGACCAAATACGACCCCCAGACGATCGCCTCAAAAAGTAAAGGTCTTGATTGGAGTCAACAACCCTATCCCTTCAAAGAATACAAAATCGGTCAGACTTTCGATCTCAAACCCTACCTCTCCCGTCAAACAGTTCCCCAAAAAGGAGACTTTTGGCGACGTATATCGCGAATTTTGGGCTGTAGCTATGGTTTAACTGCCAAAATCGCCACTATGGGTAGTCCCTTGTACCTACGTTCCGCACCCTCTGCTGGTGGATTATACCCCGCCGAGGTCTATCTGATCTCTCGTGGCACGGAATTCTTACCCGCCGGTCTCTACAGTTACCAAGGTCAAAGTCACTCGCTGCTTTTATTCTGGGAAAGTGATGTCTGGACTAACCTGCAATCTGCTTGTTTCTGGAATCCTGTTTTAGAAAATACCGATATCGCTGTAGTTACCAGTGCCATTTTTTATCGGTCCGCTTGGCGCTACGAAGATCGAGCTTATCGGCGTATTTTCCTCGATACAGGGCATTTATTGGGCAATATTGAGCTATCAGCCTCGATTAATGACTATCGCGCCCATTTAATCGGTGGTTTTAACGATAGCCAGATGAATGAATTGCTTTATCTTGATTCCGAGAAAGAAAGTGTCATGACGGTGATTCCTTTGGCAGATCTGCTCAATATCCGGCAAAATCTCCCCCCTAGTACCACGGCACTCCCTTCGGCAACCACGACTCTTTATGCCAAAATTCCCGAGGGAGAATTATTAAACTCTCTACACCGAGCCACTATCATAGCTACAGATGAGAAGATAGAAGCAAATATTACCCCCTCTAATTGGGAAGATAAATATAATTTTCCTTTTTGTCTAAAAGTTTCGGTGACATCCCGTCCCGTCAATTGGGGGGAAGATTTAATCGATCTGGAAAGTACGATGCTTAAACGCAGATCTACCCGCGCTTATAGTGGTGCTAGTCTCAGTTTAGACGAATTGCGAGCCTTGCTGCATTTTACCTATCAACCCCAAGATTATGCCGACCAAAATCTCGATCCCAATCCCGATTATTTTGATCTAGATTTATTGGAAACTTTTATCGCTGTTTCGGCAGTAACCGGATTAGAGGAAGGCTGTTATTATTATGCTCCTAAAGCTCAAGAATTGCGGCAGATTCGCTTTAAAAATTTCCGGCAAGAGTTACATTATCTCTGTTTAGGTCAGGATTTGGGACGGGATGCGGCTGCTGTGGTTTTTCATACGGCGGATCTGTCAAAAGCAGTGGCTAAATATGGAGATCGAGTTTATCGTTATCTTCATGCAGATGCGGGTCATTTGGGACAGAGATTAAATTTAGCCGCTATTCATCTGGGGTTAGGGGTTAGTGGTATCGGTGGTTTTTTTGATGATCAAGTTAATGAGGTGTTAGGAATTCCCTGGGATGAAGCAGTTATCTATATCACTACTTTAGGCCGACCGAAGGTTTTTTAAGGTGAGTTTGAAGCACTGAAGGGGTGAAAAGGAGGTTGAGGTCATAGGACTCTGTACCTTGACCGGTCCACTTTCTCGCCTGGACGTATTTTGTTTAAAGGTTAATCCAACTACGCACCATCTGTCGAGGTTTTCCTGAATTTTTAAAAGCGGTTCTATTGTGGCATAAAAAGCGATTATTAACGTAAAATACATCATCTTTTTTCATTTTGAAGCGGACTGTATTTTCCGGTTGTGAAAAAAAGTTGTCGATTATGTCAAGTGTTTTTGTGATAGCTTCCGGTTGCGCTATTTCTAGTTTGGAGTAAGCGACTTCAATCCAGTACCGCATATAACGAAAAACCAGACCCCGAGAATCGGCTGAGAATAAGGGGAAATTATTCTTTTGAATAGCTTCTTGAGAATTAATCTCTCCCGGTGTAATCACATCCCGCGCCAAAGGTTCGTAAAGATAGGGAACTAACTGTGTGTGGTGTTGCCAGAAATATTGATACAAATTGGCGGCGTTTACTACAAGGGAATCTCCTCCCTCATCCGCGGCAGCAAGACAGAGTAAGCCAACAATATCAGGGAAGTAGTTTTTGGCTGTACTATCGGTATGATAGCCAGTTTCTGCATTCGTCATCGAAACGGGTATAGCTTCTTTAGTGTAATCCATTCCTCGATCGATTACATCAAAAAAATAGCCATAGCGGTGGTTTAGCAGTCCAAAAACACGAGAAATAAAAGCATAAATTAATCGCATTTCCGTTTCTGTTAATTCCGGTTCTAATCGGAAAATAATTATTCCTGGTTCCTGGAGCAATTTCTCACGAAATGGTAGGAAAAAATCAAGATTTTTATTGACTGTTTCCTGTCCTATTTCGTTGGGTTTTTCAAGCCATTTGTGATTGCTTCTTTTTAGTAAATCTGAGACTAATGATTCTGGTAAATGAAAAAATAGTTGAGAAGGATCAGGCAATTTTTTCCAAGTCAGTAATGAAATATTAGGATCATAAATTGGTATAATCATTTTTGAATTTTGACAGCAACGTGAAGGGGAAGGTCAATAAGCGGAGTAAAAAATTCTGGGTCTAGTTCTAAATGTTCCTGATTAATTTTTAGTTCATAAACTTCTGGCATTTTTGTGAATGTTGCTAAACGAAGAGATGTGAAGTAATCTTCCATAGTTTTATGAACACATTGCACTCCCACCGCTTTTCTATCTTTGCGCCACATTTCACCGGGGAATAATTGATTGCGCCCAGAAAAATAACCAGCTTTCGGTTTAAAATACAAGGGAAACTCATCTTTTTTCAGAAAAGGTAAAGAGGGATGGGGGACGGCGAACACAAAATATCCACCGAATTTCAAAAGTTGGTAGGCTTTTTGCATGGTGCTAATAGTTTCTGAAACATTTAAGTAGTTGAACAGAAACATAGCCAGAACTAAATCGTATTGTTCGGACTCAGTGACCGCAAAATCACGAATATCACCAGTTTCATAAGAAGCATTAGTAATCTGATGCTCGTTTTTTTGAATCAAGGCCTGCTCGATCATTTGTGATGAAATATCAATCCCATGAACATATTGAGCGCCTCGGTTAATTAACTCTCTTCCTACATAACCTTCCCCACAGCCTAAATCTAATATATTCTTGTTGACAATCGGTTCACATAAATCAATGACAAAAGGACGCGCGGAGTAATCAGAAAGCAAAATCGGTTCTACTCGTTTCCAGTCTCCTGCGCTTTCGTCGTAAAGTTTTTTGGTTTCTTGTGTTGCTTTCATACCTATCTAACGTGATAAAATTTGCACTAATTTTGTTTTAGTCTAGCACTGTGTAAGTAATTACCCATGAAACTTTTGCCAGTTAATCCAAAATCAGCTATCGCCAGAAAAACCAAATCTTCTTCTCCTAAGTTCACAGATTGATGCACACACCAACGGGGAATAACAGCAAAAGTACCCGGTTCGACTTCGTTTTCGTATTGATCAACAATAACTTTTCCTTGACCCTGAAGAAATACAAATACGGTTTCATGTGCATGTCGGTGCATTTCATTCGTTTTTCCTGGCTTGACTATAACTAGGCGTGCATCTAAAACTTCTAGAGCAAATGGCAGGCGAAATACGTTAAAATCAATATTGAGTTGATCAACCTTATTGTTGTATAAAGCTTCTAAGTTGCTGGCGCTGATTGTTGAAATAAGCTCCTTAGCTGCTTGCACATGAGTCAAGCTTTTTTGTTCATTAATTTTTTCGGTCAATGCTCCCAGTCGCACCGTTTGAAAATCATGATAAAGTTGTGAAGCAAGCCTTAATATTGTTTGAGAACATTTGCATTCACCAGATGGTTCTGTAAGCCAATCTAACAAGTTCAGAACTTCTTCCTTGTGCTTTTCCCTTTGCATCCCGTATAGCAAAAGTGAACTCAATCCGGGTAGTAGTTTTTCCACTGGAACAGTAGATAAGTCTTCCGTCAATCCCCTACGCACGTCATTGATTTGAGGCAATAAAAGTTCCTGCTCCTGATTAGATAGCTTTTTGCTTTTAATCATTTTAGTGAACAGCGTAACAATCTTGAGTTGGTCGGATGATGTCAAAGATTTATCTAGCTCCAACGCACGTTCATACATATTGTCCCAGTAAGCAGCGCGTAGATTTAAGGCTTTTAACATTCCTTTCCGTAATTCCAGAACAGCCTGTTCGCTTTCACTGGCTAATTCTTTAGCAATCTCAACTAAAGTCAAGCTGTGTTCATCATCCACTTCTGTATGTAAAGGAAAAAATACATATTGCTCTAAGGATAATGATGTATGTTTTTTGATCGCTTCAATAATGTGTTTGTAGATAAATTTAACAACAGATTCAGTCCCTAAACCTATGGCTCCAATAGCTTCGATTGAACTTCCATTCTGGAGCAGCGACAAGAATGATTCACGCCAGATTTCTACTTCAACACAAGGCGTTTGCGTGCTATCTACTCCCATAGCTTCTTGAAAACGCTTGAATAACTGTGGGTGAGGGATTTCCTGTACCCACTCATCCTTAATACCTAATTTACGGATTGCTTCCAGATATTGATCGTGTAGATGTCCGTTTTCTTCAGCTAAGTTCTTGAGCAGGTGATTTCGATGAGTGGGATTTTCTAGCTTTGATATTACTGCTGTTAAATAACGGGAAAACCAGTCACTATAAGCTCCGTATTGACTGGCAAAGTCTGTCAGAACTTCATCAATATGTTGAAATTCTCCTTTTTCTAAAGCAAGTAAATACGGATGATTAATCGCTCGATGGCTTAGTGCTTCCTCGATTAAATTTTCCATTTTTTCTTATTCCCCGATAGCCCCTCCTCTTTAAATACTATCACAAAGTTGGTCAATTGTCGATAGCGTTTGAGATGCGCTCACCCTGGGTTAAATATAGCCAGCTGACAGTTTTCTGTCGGGTTATCCCAGAAGGAGTAAGAATAAACCACAAAGGCACAAAGAACACAGAGAGGAGGATAGAGCGTTCTTGTTTAAGATTCTCTGAGATTTTCCCTCTCTAATTCGATTAAATTATCGATTTTCTTTAGCTTGGCATCCCCAGCAAGATAACCGATCCCGCGATGTAAATGTAAGCGAAATTGTTGAGTTAGAGTTTCTTTATCGGTTCCTAATCCGTCCTGATGACAACGTTGTTTGAGGGCAATTAAGAAAATATCGGCCATTTCTCCCCCGAATACTTTCCAAGATAATTCTACATTGCTATCGGCAGGAATGGGAACGGGAGAGGGGAGACTCGGTTCAGCAAGGGAACGACAAAAAGCCCAACGACAGAGGATATTCCATTGGTCAATTTTGGTGTAGCGTTTTAATTTTATTAGGCTATCTTTGGCGGTTTGAGATAGTCGAAAACGTTCGATCGGTGATTCCATAATCTATAATTTTACCTCGCTCTGAACGATGAGAAAATAGTTAGTTATTCTCAATTATGTTTAATAGGAGAGTGGAAAGTGGGGAGTTTTTTTCAGTGATCGGTAAACAGTGAACTGATAACTGATTCAAGTCTGGATCAAACCCATCGGCTGCCGCTAAACTATTTTTTAAGTTCTCGTAGGGGTGACTGGTTGATTGGTGTTGAATTAATTGGGCGAGGATTTTTTGGAAATTTATCTCAGTCATAATCTTCCCAAAAGTAGCGATCGGGGTGAATAGTAGTTTGACGTTGTTGGGAATTGTATTTTAGCAGGTATTTTCTAGCGATTACTTCCTGTTCTTCTAATAATTGTAGCTCATTTTGTCCAATTTCTGTATCGGTAGAAAGGAGGATGACTTGAGAGGAAGCAGCGGGAAAATAACGTTCAACTAAATTATGGCGATGGGAAGAATCTAAACGTCCGAGGGGTGTATCGATAGCGATGGGTAAATCTCGTCCGGAGACTCGCGCTAATCCCCACAAAAAAGCGATCGCTAATAGTTGTTTTTCTCCGGCAGAAAGACGGTGTTTAGGCACATTTTGTCCATCGGGACCAAAGAGAGATAGACCAAAAGTATCAGCATCGATCGCTATTTTCTGCACCAGATCGGACTTATGCAATAAATAACGAAAACATTCCGCCACTTCTCCCTCCAATCTATTTAATTTTTTTAAAGTTAAGCGTTCTTTAAATACTTTTAAAGTTTGCTGTGCTTTGACAATAGCATTGACGATATGTTCGTTACTTTGCGATTCTAAAGCTTTCTCACTATAGGCAAATAATTCTTTTTTAGTTTTCTCAATTTTCTTTTTGATTTCTTCATAATTTTTGTGGCTTTGCTCGTATTCTGCTTGAGCATTTAGATACTTTTTCTGAGCGGTTTTTAAGTTATTACTCAGGGTTTCGTATTCTTCGGGAGAGGCTGCTACTGCTAATTCTCGCTCTAAATTATCTAAGTCAGCTTCCAGATTTCTTAATTGTTCTATTGCTTGATGAGCGAGGTTAATTTGTGCCGGTAGTTGATGGGTTAAGACTCGATTTAATAACTCGATCGCCTCCTCGTCTAAATCTAAGTAAGGAGTAATCAAAGAATCGCTATCCTCAGCTAAAAACTGATTTTCTTGCTGTAAAAATTCTCTAATATTCTCTAATTGTTCTAAAGTTAAATTCAGTTGTTCTAAATAAGCAAGTAACTTTTTATCTCTGGATTCTAAAACCGATTGAGCGACTTGAGACGATTGAAATTTTAGCTCTTTTTCTCCCTGAATTTTAGCCGCTTCTAGGAGAGGAAAAATTAACTTTAAGGGTAAAAATTCCCCTGCCAATTGACCTAAATATTCTCTCTGTTTCTCTAACTTTTTATCTACCTCCTTTTTTCTGCTCTCTAATTGACTTCTTTCGGCGGCAATTTTTCCGCCATCAATGCGAAATTTATCCGAGACTGCATCAAAATCATTTCTAACCACATCTAAATTTTTTTGTTGAGTTTCCATCTCCTGTTTAGCCAATTCCAAATCTTCTTGGTACTGAGCTAATTTTTTCTCAATAGCTTCAATAGTTGCCAGTTCATTTTCTGCTGCTAGTAACCGGCGCTTGCGACTAGCTAAAATATCAAGATCAACTGCTAATCTTTCCGCTAATTCTAACCCTAATAAAGTCTGCATCGAATCCTTAACGCTGTCAGGAGGTACATCCTGTTCTGCCAATTCTTTTACCTGTTCCCCATCAAATAAAAAGAGGTTAGAAATACCCAAAGGTAATAAAGTTTCAATATATTCATCCCAAGTGTTAGCTAGGGCGGGATCGGGCCAATCTTCATCTAAAATACCGAGGGTATCCCTACCATCTTTGGGCTGTTTTGTCCAGTATCTAACGATACGATATTGTCGCCATTGTTCATTAACTAGATGTTCAAAAGCCAGTTCAATTCTAGCTTGATCGATTAGGGAAGCTTGATGATTAACTGCTTGACTGAGAAACTCGGCATAACTTAAATTATTGCGAGTAGAACACTTTGCCCGCGCACCGTACAAAGCCAAACGAATCGCATCCATTAAAGTAGTTTTACCGCCCCCATTCATGCCTCCCAAAAGGATAATTGGACAGGGATTATTATCTTTTTCGGGACGTAAATTAATCACTTGACGACCGGCGTAGGGACCAAAATTTTGCAAAACCAATTCAGTAAAAATCATTAACAGTCAGCCTTAGTTAAGTCGAAAGTTTTAGGAAATCTCCTGTAACAATTATACGTGAAAAAGTGCCGCAGATATTTTTTTACACCCAAGAAAAAACCCCAGACTTTATACTATAGCATTGATCACCATCGCCTAGATATAATCAAGGTTTCCTGATTTTTACTTTCCAGTTTATTACTGGGCATTAGCCTATTTTTTGAAAAAATCGTTATGATCGGCGTGAAAGTGCCAACACAGGGGAGAAAATTGCTATGATCACCATCGGCGAATATTTATGCCAGTGTCTCCATAATTTAGGGGTTAATCATGTTTTCGGGGTGCCGGGGGATTATGTCCTCGATTTGATGGATGTTTTGGTAGAAAGTCCGATCGAATTAGTTTGCACCTGTAATGAGCTTAACGCAGGTTATGCCGCCGATGCCTACGCGCGAGTCAAAGGTATGGGTGCTGTCTGTGTCACCTACGGTGTTGGGGGATTTAGCCTCGTTAATGCTGTGGTCGGTGCTTACGCTGAAAGAGTTCCCCTAGTGGTAATTAGTGGAGCTTCTGATCGCTCGATTCGCCGGGATAATTTATTATTACACCACACCACGGGCGATTATAATCTGCAATTTTCGATCATGGAAAAAGCCACGGTTGCCTCGGTTATTCTCACTAATGCTGCCCAAGCTGCCAGTCAAATCGATAAAACTTTAGCAGCTTGTTTGCATCACAAACGTCCCGTGTATATCGAAATTCCCCAGGATCTGGTCTATCGTCCCTGTATCCCCTCAGAAAAGCCAATTTATTTAACCGATAATCTCACCGATGCTGCCGCTTTACAAGAAGCAGTGGAAGAAGCGGTTTTTTTATTAGAAAAAGCGGAAAAACCAATTATTTTAGCGGGGGTAGAATTTCATCGATTTAAACTCCAAGATAAGTTGCTGAAACTTTTAGAAGTAACGGGTTATCCCTTGGCTACTACTATTTTAGGTAAGTCGTCAATTTCGGAAATGCAGCCGCAATTTATCGGCACTTATGTGGGGGGATTAAGTCGCGAATACGTTCAGCAACGGGTGGAAAATGCCGATTGTGTCCTCTGTTTAGGGGCGATCATGTCCGATAGGAATTTAGGGGGATTTACGGCTAATTTAAATCCCAACAATTTGATTAATGCCAACTCCGAGAAAGTAAAAATTAAACATCACTTTTATCAACCAGTATTTCTAGGTAATTTTATCGATGGTTTAATTGATAAGCTAAGTCACAAAGAAGCGGCTACACTAGAGATTAAACCCGCAGCCGAATTGAAGAATTTAGAATTCATACCCGTGCCAGAGCAAAAATTAACTAATGCTCGTTTTTATGAGCGAATGAATCATTTTATAGCTCAAGAATCTTTTGTTATTTCCGATACGGGGGACGCAATTATTGCCACGATTGATTTATTAATGCCCCAAAAAACCGACTTTATTTGTCAAGCATTTTATCTCTCTATCGGTTATTCAATTCCTGCCTGTTTAGGAGTAGCTTTTGCCGCACCCAATGCTCGTCCTATCGTCTTTGTGGGTGATGGTGCTTTTCAAATGACTGCCCAAGAACTTTCGACAATTATCCGTCACCATCTCAATCCAATTATCTTTTTAATTAATAACGACGGTTACACGATCGAGCGGGTAATTCAGGATAATATTTATAATGATCTACAACCGTGGAAATATCACCAATTACCAGCAGTATTTAACGGGGAAAGTTGGAGTTGTCAAGTCAGGACAGAAGGGGAATTAGAAAAGGCTTTATCAATTGCCCAGGGTAACATCGATCGCCTATCATTTATTGAAGTACATCTCGATCGTTTTGACTGTTCCCAAGGCTTAACTCGTTTAGGTCAAGCTATACGTTCACCCCATGTTTAGACCGGTTATGCTATTAGGTTTTGACTGTGTAAAGCTGCCCTAAGACACCAGACTGAAACTCTTTTGGGTCCCAAGAGTCAACAATTAAGATACAATCGGTATCTTAATCAAAGTTTGATGGTGACAACCGCAACTAAAAACCCTATGAATGCTTTATGGAAACAAATCACTCTATTGAACTTTTCGCCCGCTTCTTGGTCAAAATATAGCTATCTGCATCGTTTCGTCGGCCTTTTTAGTCAATGGCGACAGGGTAGCCGGTTTGTCGAGTGGACAGAACTGATGGGTGCGCTGTTAATCTCTCTTCTTATCGCCACCGCGCCGTTTTTCTCCACCAGTCAAATCGGTTTTTTATTGTTAGCAATAGCGGGTTATTGGCTACTCTTAACCCTTGTGGATGAAGGCAAAATCGGGGTGACACCGATTCACATTTTGGTACTTTTATACTGGGGAATTGCCACGGTTTCTACGGCTTTTTCTCCCGTTAAAACCGCAGCTTTGGAAGGATTAATTAAATTAACTCTCAATCTCATCTTTTTTGCCTTTACTGCCCGAATTATGCGCTCACCACGCCTAACAAATTGGATTCTGACTACTTTAGTTTTAACCGCTTTAGTAGTCAGCGTTTACGGCATTCGTCAGCAAATTTTTGGTGCGGAACAGTTAGCAACTTGGAACGATCCTACTTCAGAATTAGCGGGGGATACTAGGGTTTATAGTTATCTCGGTAATCCTAATCTATTAGCTAGTTATTTATTCCCCGGTATTGCTTTTAGCGGTGCAGCCTTGTTTGTGTGGCAAGGATGGCTACCGAAAATTTTAGCGGCTTTATTAACTTTAGCCAATGCCGCTTGTTTATTTTTTACCGAGAGTCGTGGCGGTTGGATTGGTTTGATGGTCTTAGGAATTGTCTTCTTATTGCTATTATTTTATTGGTTCAAAAATTATCTACCAGTATTTTGGCAAACATGGCTTTTACCCTTAGTTTTAGGTGGTTTAGCCGTGGTGATTTTAGGGGCGATTTTATTGGTGGAACCGCTGCGAATTCGGGTGATGAGTATTTTCGCCGGCCGGGGAGATAGTAGTAATAACTTTCGGATTAATGTTTGGGATGCAGTTATCCGCATGATTCAAACTTATCCGCTTTTGGGCATTGGACCGGGTAATGATGCTTTTAAGAAAATTTACCCCCTATTCATGAAGCCAAAATACACGGCTTTAAGTGCCTATTCCGTGCTATTAGAAATCATGGTAGAAACGGGAATTATTGGTTTTACCTGTTTCCTCTGGTTATTAGTCACAACTATCGGCCAAGGCATCCATCAAATTAAACTTTTACGGGATAAAATGGATAGTCAAGGCTTTTGGTTAATCGGGGCAATTGCCGCTATGGCCGGAATTCTTGCCCACGGTTTCTTTGATACGGTTTGGTATCGTCCCCAAGTTAGTACCCTCTGGTGGTTAGTTTTGGGTTTAATTGCTAGTCGTTGTTATTCCTCCGATAGGGGGTTGAATCGTGGCAATTCTCTCCTCTAGAGGGGGGAAATGGGGGAGCATTGAGGAGTTATTTCAAATTACGGATAGGACTGCTAGTCAAGGGTATTTGAAGCTCGTGTCGGCGTAGGCGAGGGAGATTATTAAGAAAAATCACAAACCTTCTATCCTACCATCTCTCGGTGGCCAAAGCAAGAGATAATTAGATTAAATCGTTTCCCAGTTTCTTCTGCGCTTGGCGCGATTTCCCAACTGCAATAACGAGAGTGAATCCCTGTGGCCGTTATAGAGACGAGGGAGGAAAATAATGGATCGTTCTCTTAAGTGGGCCGTCGCGATTGTCATAACTCTAATCCTCGTGCTTTTCCCAGTCTTTTTCCAGGGCTGTGGGGCGACAGAGTGGAACCCGAAAGGAGGGAACGGTCAAGATACAATGCTAACCCTTACTCGCACTGACAACGGCAAATCCATCACCATGCAGGTCAACGACCTGCTGCTACTGTCCCTCGACGAGAATCCCACTACTGGCTTTCAGTGGGCGATCGATGGTGTCGGGAGCGATTTAGTGAAGCTGCAGGCCTCTGAGTATGTCCCTGCCGGGGAGTCGAGAGTCGGCGGGGGCGGTCAGAGAATCCTGACCTTTAAAGTGCAACAGGCTGGGATAGACCAACTAAGGCTTAAGCTTTGGCGAGAGTGGGAGGGAGAGCCGTCAATTGTCGAACGGTTTACTGTCACGCTCCAAGTCCGGGAGTAAAGGCTTCTCAGACAGCCGGGGGCTAGTGAGTAACGACTTAGGAGGAAAGGAAAAATGAGTGAAACATTTGTAATTCCCGCAATGGGATGGTTGCCTGACTATCCCGACATCCGCGACCTGACACCAGAATCCGAGGTCATCGTACCCAGACTAAGAGCGTTGGGGCAACTGCCGGTCAAGGCGATGCTCGCCCAAGTGGGAGCGGAGGCCCCGGTGACGGCGCTGCCGGCCAGCGTGGACTTGAGGCCGTGGTGTTCCCCAATCGAAGATCAGAAGGATATCGGTTCTTGTACGGCCCACGCCGGTGTCGGACTGGTGGAGTATTTTGAGCGGCGGGCTTTTGGCAAACACCTAGATGCTTCCAGACTCTTCCTCTACAAAGTGACGCGCAACTTGTTGCACTGGACGGGGGATACGGGGGCTTTCCTGCGGACGACCATGTACGCCCTCACCTTGTTTGGGGTGCCGCCAGAAGAATACTACCTCTACAACACCGCCGATTATGACAAGGAGCCACCAGCATTCTGCTACGCCTTTGCCCAGAGCTTCCAAGCGATCTCTTACTATCGCCTGGATCCGCCCGGGACGGCGAAGGACGCACTGTTAGCTCGGATTAAAACCGACTTGTCGAAAGGTCTGCCCTCGATGTTTGGCTTTACCGTTTACAGTTCCATCAATCAGGGCAACACGACCGGCAAGATTCCTTATCCGACTCGGGGCGAGAAAGTTCTCGGCGGTCACGCGATCGATGCGGTCGGTTACGACGACAACCTCAAGATCAAGAATACCAACCCCGGCGGTATCGAAACGACGGGTGCCTTGCTGATTCGCAACTCCTGGGGGACTCGATGGGGAAGCGCTGGCTACGGCTGGCTGCCCTACAAGTACGTCCTCGATGGTCTGGCAACTGATTGGTGGTCGCTAATCAAGAGTGAATGGGTCGATACGGGACAGTTCGGATAGGAGACCGATTCGATCAGGTGTGAGGGGCCAGATAAAGGCTTCTGGTGAGTTTTTTCAGAAATAGGGGGGACGCTGGGAAAACTCACCGTTTGTTGAATTTTTTAGGGTATGCAGACTACATCTTCAATCGATGCTATTCAACCTGAGTTCGGGATAAGCTAAAACCCTGATGCTACCGTAGCCTGAAACTCCTATTCTTTCGTGGAAGCTATGGCAAAATTCCCTTAAACCGAACTGGCGTTATTCAGAGCTTAGAGGGTATGAATTATGAATAATAATAAGGAGAAAAACGATAAGAAAGATAAAAAGGATGACTCTTTTGGATTTGGTGGGCAAAATGTATTCTGAGATACAGTCCTGCTGGCGAGGGAGTAGAGGGAACCACACCAGACACAGAGGACACAGAGATCGATCGATCCTATGTAGGGTTTGATGAAGATGCAAGGTTTTGAACCACGATTCTCTCAAAATCTTGCACCTGTTTCGCTCGTAAAGCCCCAAAACCCTTACTTTGCATACATTTCACATTTATTCAGCAAGCCCTATGTAAGTTAAACTTATCACACAGAACCTAGAAGAGCCAAAGGATTTCTGGGATATTAGTAAAATCGTGGTAACTTTATTATTTACAACTATAGGAGGAGCTATAGGAGGAACGTTTACAGGTCTAACCAATTATTATTTCCGTCAACAAGAACTCTATATAAAAAGAGTTGAAACAGTAGAAAAATTTATGCCTTATTTAATAGGTGAAGTAAATGGAACGCCTATTCCTAATAATCAATCAGCCAAAGAAAATACCATTATAGTTATTGCCGCTATAGGAGATGAGGAATTAGCAATTAACTTGGCAAAGCTTAATCCTAGCAAAGCATCTATTCTAGCTCTTCGTAGTATCGCTTTAAAGTCAATTCATCCAGATGCAGTTTCCGCTATTGGATAAATAGGAAAAAATGCACAATCTGATTTAAAAGAAGATGCCATTTTAAAGCTTAAAAACATAATAGATCAATTGGACAAATCTAGCAAAAAAGCTGATATTTTGAAAATGGCGCAGACAAATTTGAAGGAATTGACTAAGGAAGCAGAAAAAGAATATAAAGATCCAAAAAAATCGAAAACTACGACTGTGACATGGGCTATAGTAATTGGTAGCGATACCAATTTAGCGGGAGCGCAAGATGAGCAAAAGCGAGCCAAAACTAAAACTTTCGGGAAAGGTGAAATTATTATCTATGAACGCCAAGGATGGTATGCCACTGTCGTTCAAGGTATCGATCAAGACAATAAAGTTAAAACCTTGAACTTTTGGCAGAAGGAATTTAGACCAAGCTCCTTTGTCATTGATTTTAACGATTGGTGTAAAAACCCGTCTGAGGATAAAGAAGATGGATATTTTAAATGCGAGTAAGCATAAAAGCAAGCTGTGATTGGGTGATAATCTTTAGAGATGTCCACTTTTGGTTCCACACTGTGAACAGAACATTGTTTTCTCCTGAGAGCAGATTTTCCGTGGACTCACTAAATACTTTTACTCAAGTCTTTAGTTAGGGACTTGCGTGGGAATAATAACCCCCTCCGCGCGGAGGGCGCAAGCTTTGCGCCCCTACAGTAACGGATTTTGTCCACAATGTAGGGGCGAACTGCGTTCGCCCAAAAGGTACATTATCAAAGCGCAAGTCCCTTAGCTAAGACAATACTAGCAATTAACAGATCGGCTCTAGCAATTTGGCAGAATTTAGAAATACCCTGAAATTTAAGCATAGATGCGATCCTCGATCGCCACCGATTGCAGAAGTCTTTCCACGATAGCTTTAGCTTGACGACCGTGACTAGGAATCAGACGATGGCAGAAGACGTAGGGAGTAATCAACTTAACATCATCGGGGATAGCATAATCGCGACCTTCGAGGAAAGCGTAAGCTTGAACTGCTTTTTGCAGAACCACACAACCCCGGGGACTGACTCCCAAAGTAATATCTTCGTGATTCCGGGTAGCGCGGACTAAATCGACGATATATTGCTGTAAAGTGGGAGCTACCTTGACCAGACTGACTAATCTTTGCAATTCTCCCACCTCTTCTAAGGAAATACAAGCTTCTAGGGATTTAACTGTCTCCTGAGAATGCTGTCTTTGTAACATTGTTAATTCTTCTGTGGCGCTGGGATAACCCAAACTCAGGCAAACGGCAAAACGATCCATTTGTGCTTCTGGAAGCGGAAAAGTGCCTTGATATTCGATCGGATTTTGGGTGGCAATAACAAAGAAGGGTTGGGGGACAGGACGCGCTTCTCCATCGATGGTAACTTGTTTTTCTTCCATAACTTCTAGAAGTGCCGATTGGGTACGCGGGGTGGCCCGGTTGATTTCATCGGCCAACAGGACGTTAGCAAAAGCGGGGCCGGGGATAAATTCAAATTCGCGACTGTTGGGGTTCCAAATCGTGGTTCCCGTGATATCACTAGGAAGGAGGTCAGGGGTGCATTGTACCCGTTGGAAACGACCGTTAATTGAACGCGCTAAGGATTTGGCTAACAGGGTTTTGCCGACTCCGGGGACATCTTCCAGGAGAGCGTGGCCGCCACTGAGTAAAGCCACCAGCACAATGCGAATCGATTCGGTTTGGCCGACGATGCTTTGGCTCAAATTTTCCATCAAAATATCAATAGCGTCTCTCATAGCACAAATGGGGTATTTTGTCAAGAAGATTAATGTTAAGTTTTTTTATCTTAACGATTCTTTTCCCAATTTGCCCACACTAGCGAGGAAAGTTGACAGACAATGGCGAGAAATTTTCTGCTAGGGAGCTAATCAGGGTTAGGGTGGCGAGCAGGGAGAAAATTAGTTAAGAATTGTTGCCAGTGGGCGAAATCAAGATTTTCAGTCGGTTCAGTCTGATAAAATCGGGAAGAATTTCTCTTAATCAGTGAAGATGAAAGCCAGTTCGCTCGTTTTTAGTCTTGTTTTAGGAATCGCGGCCAGCACATTAACCAATAGTTTACCCGAAAATTTTACGTTCAATTCTCGGAAAATATTGGCTCAAGATCAGGCTCCTTCCTGTCCCCTTCCTCCAGATATTGCTATCACTTTTCGCAATAGTGAATGTCAGGCAATTACCCTAGAAAAACCCCAGACTTTCTTCCGTTATTATAGTGACGAAAATTACAAAAAAGGTCGTTTTCTGACCACGGATCAATATACCACCAATGTGGAGGTGATCAGAAATTTAGCCCTCGATCAAAAGTGGAATCCTCCCAATCAAGCGACCAAAGTAATATCGGTGACTTTACCTGCGGGAACAACGGTTTATCAAGGAATTGTCGCCCCCCAGAATCCAGCTGATTGTTATCCCGGTGGTGGTCAGCAAACTTTTATTAAAGACTCGCGAGATGCCAATATACAATGGGGAGAGGGGCGAGCAATAACGGTTACATCTCTTTCCTGTCGCTAGAATATTATGGAAACGAACATGAGGGAATTAGTTCAATCAATTGACCAAGCTATTACCGTGGCCGAACAGATGCGGGAAACAGAAATATCGACTCGGATTGAGGGTTTAATTTCTGTGCTGAAAAGCATCAAAAATCAGGCTTTAGCTGGTCAATTACCACCGTCTCAAGGTATTGTTACTCTAGGATTAGCGCGAGAAGTAGCTGATTGGATCGATTCCCTTGATTCTCCTTTATTGAAAGCGGTGGGTAAAGTGGAAAGAGAATACCAAAAATATTAGTAGTTGTCGGTTACAGAAGTTAGAATTAATCGAGAGCGATCGCAGTCTATCTCGATCTGATTTTTTAATCGATCGAGAGAATTAAATTTCTGTTCTGGTCGCAGGAATTGCACTAAATCCATCGTTAAAATGCGATCATATACATAGCCCGACCAATCCAATAAATGGATTTCCACACTGATAGTTTTTCCCTCGATCGTGGGACGATAACCGATATTCATAACTGCCGGTAAGCGAGAACCATCAAGATGCACCCAACCGCAATAAACCCCCAATCGCGGCAATAATTTATCGGGGGGAACCTGTAGATTAGCGGTATGAAAACCTAATGTTCTGCCCAGCTGTTGCCCGACGACCACACGACCGGTTAAACTGTAGGGACGACCTAACATTTGCCCAGCTTGCTCAACGTTTCCCGCTGCCAAAGCTTGACGAATCAGGGAACTACTAATTCGACCCGTCCCACAGTTTTTCAAACCAACAATCTCGACTTTAATGTTAAATTGAGAGGCGATCTGTAATAAATCTTCGGCTGTACCTTGACGACGATAACCGAAGCGAAAATCTTGACCAACACTGATCGATTTAGCCTGTAATTTTTCTACTAAAATCTGTTTGATAAAAGCCGAGGGAGTCAGGGAAGCTAATTCAGCAGAAAAAGGCAGTAAAACTAATTGTTTAACGCCTAAATTCTCTAAAACCTCCACCTTTTCCCCTAGAGGAGTTAATAATTGCCATTTTTCTCCCGTAAAAAATTCCCGCGGGTGGGGAGTAAAACTAACAACGGTGGGATAAGCGGGTTCATCCTGAAAAATTGGCTGTAGGACGGTTTGATGACCTAGGTGCAAACCATCAAAGTTACCTAGTGCGATCGCACTAGGGGCTAAAATACGGGTATTAGGGGAATCTACAATCCACACGCTGACTTTAGGAACAGATAAAAGAGAATAATTCAAGCGATTAATCTTGAGTGTAGCCTTTTGATTCTATATCAATCGGGCGATCAAGCTAAAAAAACACCCCCAATCCCTTGGAGACCTTTGGAAGCTTTAGCAAATTGAACGTGAACGATCCAGGTGCGATCGGCCCGGCATTCCCAATCAATTGCACCAGAAAGATGAGGGAAACAAGCATTCATTAATTGTTCAGTTCGTTCTTCTCTTGGTCGTCTGTGGTTGTTCTTCGTGCTGTTGTGGTTTCCCAATCTGATCAAGCATAAGGTTCTTGTTTTTGTTTCTTTTGTTCTAATCTTGTTTCTAATAATAGACGATCTTCTTGAGAAAGAACATCAATAACTTGTCAAAATGATAACAGTATCACAAATTTATTGTTTTTTTTCCAACATCTATAAACATCAAGATAGAGCGATCCCGAAAGTATCTAGCCAAAGGCGAGCGCACTTTAGTTAACTAACGGTTTACCATAGTAGGGTGGGCGATTTTTATACCACTTATTTTATTTATTGTGTATAATTAAGATGATGACGACTAATTTTGAATGGGATAAAGACAAAGCTAAGATAAATCTGAGAAAACACGATATTTCTTTTAATGAGGCTAAAACTGTCTTTGAAGATACCTATTCTTTGACTTTAGATGATCCTACTCATTCAATCTTAGAAGATCGTTTTTTGACAATTGGTTATTCTAGTCAAAACCGCTTGCTTTTAGTTGTTTATACTGAAAGACAAGGAAAGATCAGAATCATTAGTGCTAGGAGAGTAACTAAACATGAAAGAAAAATCTATGAACAAAGTAATGAATGATACCATCAAAGATGATGAAATGTTAGATGATTATTCTGAGGTTTTAACGGAGTCTCACTTAAAAAGTGCAGTCAGAGGAAAGTATGCTCGGTCTTTAGCAGATAAAGATGCTTATACCGTTAAGATTATAGCAGAAAATGAAGAGAGATATGTTAACATGAAAACCATTGAGGTTGAAGCATTCGTTAACAATGAAGGTCAATTAACCGTACAAGTTCCCTCAAATTTAAAAGAAGGACAATATCATGCTGTATTGATTATAGAAGAACCCAAAAATGAAAATCAATGATCTTAGAATAGATAAAATCCCCAAAAAAAAAACGCCCCCAATTACTTGGAGGCCTTTTCAGAAAAAATAACTGTCATTAACCTTCTGCTAATTTCAGATCCCGCAGGGTGCTAATATCCACTTGAATCGATGGCCCCATGGAGGAGGAAACGTAAACTGTGCGCCAGTAACGACCTTTGGCTCCGGAAGGACGGTTTCTGTCCACCGTTTCCTGCAAAGCTTTCAAATTGATTAACAGATCCTCGGTGCTAAAAGAAGCTTTGCCAAATTGAACGTGAACGATCCCGGTGCGATCGGCCCGGAATTCCAATTTACCCGCTTTAAACTCAGAGATTGCTCCCGTTAAATCCGTGGTTACGGTTCCCCCTTTCGGTGAGGGCATTAAACCCCGTGGACCGAGTTGACGACCTAATTTAGCCACTTTCGGCATCATATCGGGGGTGGCGATCAACACCTCGAAATCCATCATGCCCTTGGCGATTTCTTCGATTAATTCTTCCGAACCAACGATATCGGCCCCAGCGTTGTTCGCTTCCTGTACCTGTTCCCCGCGAGTAATGACCGCTACCCGCACCGTGCGTCCGGTTCCTTTGGGTAAACTTACCGTTGTCCGCAGTTGTTGGTCGGTATATTTAGGATCGATGCCTAAACGAATATGAGCTTCGGCGGTTTCGTCGAATTTCGCCGTCGCTAATTCCTTTAATAATGTCAGTGCCTCTAAGGGCTCGTAGGCTTTATTTTCTACCTTAGCCTGGGCATCTCGCAAACGTCGTGAAACTTTTTTTACCATCTGATTTGTTGCTCCTTGGGTAATAACGAAGCTGGGCTTCTCCCCGTAATAAAATTTAGTCTGAGATCTTGACACCCATATTTTTGGCCGTTCCCGCCACAATATTCATGGCCGCTTCGATGTCGTTAGCGTTAAGATCGGGCAGTTTAGTCTGGGCGATTTCCCGTAATTGGTCGCGGGTAATAGTGGCGACAAATTTCTTGTTGGGTTCGTTGGAACCTCTTTCCACACCGGCCGCTTTACGGATGAGAACGGAAGCGGGGGGAGTTTTGAGAATAAAGGTAAAACTACGATCCTCAAAAACGGAGATTTCCACAGGGATGATCATCCCGGCCTGATCGGCGGTTTTAGCGTTGTAATCTTTACAGAACGCCATGATATTCACCCCGTGTTGACCCAATGCAGGACCCACCGGAGGAGCCGGGTTAGCCTTACCAGCAGGTAAAGCTAGTTTAATAATTGCGACGACTTTTTTAGCCATGATTTAGTTTTGTTTTTCGACTTGATTAAATTCCAATTCGACCGGGGTATCCCTACCAAAAATGGAGAGCAGGGCCTTGAGTTTGCCGCGCTCGGGACTAACTTCGATAACTTCCCCTTCAAAGTCCTTAAATGGACCGGATAGGACCAAGATTTGATCGCCAACTTCCATATTGATTTTGACGACGGGTTCTTGAATCTGAGCTTGTTTGAAGATGCGATCAACTTCGGACATACTTAAGGGTAGCGGGGTGACGTGACCGCGGCCGCGTCCGTAGCGCCGCTTTTGTTCGGCCCCGACAAAGTTGATCACATGGGGGGTGTTTTTTACCACCTGCCAAGCGTCATCATCCATGATCATTCTGATCAGGACATAACCGGGGAAGACTTTTTCCTCTCCGTGCTGCCGTGAACCATCCTTGCGGACTTTGACGGTGGCCGCTTGGGGAATCTGGACTTGCAGAATGCGATCGGCCACATCGAGGGTGTGGATGCGCTGTTCCAAATTGGCTTTGACCCGTTTCTCACAACCGGAAGCCACCTGCACGGCATACCAACGGGGTTTTTTCGGTAGGCCGCTAAGATTGACTTCTTCAGGAAACTGCTCTTCTTCTAGATTCATGGGAACACCTTCCCCGCACCCCAGGCAAAGAATTTATCAATCAGATAGATGAGAGTGGCTACCAAAGTCACCATTAACATCACGGCCGCTGATTCACTCAAAAGTTGCTGACGGGAAGGCCAGACGACTTTGGCGAGTTCTTCTTTGGTTTCATTGACGAATTCCTTGACCTGAAAAGAGCTTCCCTCTTTCTTGTCGCTCGTGTCTTTTTCTAGGGTTTCTTTTTTGGCCACGATCGCTACTCCTTAAAATGATACTCAAGCTATCCTTAACTTATCATTTTCACCGGACAACCCACACTAACCCCCAGACATTTAGATCATGTCCTTTGCAGTTATCGGCTTGGTGATTACCAAACGCGCCCTGGAGGACTTGAACCCCCGACATCAGGTTTTGGAGACCTGCGTTCTACCAACTGAACTAAGAGCGCCCATTCGCTAAACTATTTGGCTTTTTTAAGGCCTTCATTTATTATAGCGTAGTTGTTGGCGATTGTGCAACTTTCTTGGTTAGGCTGTCGCCGGAAATTTTTTAGAGAGGGCGATCAAAACGTTCTTGTACCCTGGTGGCTTTGCCAACCCGATCGCGCAGATAGTAGAGTTTCGCCCGACGTACTTTACCACGACGGATGATCTTGATACTGGCAACCCGCGGCGAGTGGAGCAGGAAGACTCTTTCTACTCCCACACCCTGGAAAACTTTTCGTACTGTAATCGTTTCGTTGATACCGCCATGGCGTTTGGCGATGACAATGCCCTCGTAGGGCTGAATCCGCTCTTTATCTCCTTCAACGATTCGCACCCCTACCCGGATCGTGTCACCGACATGGATAATGGGCAGATCGCTCTTGAGATACTCGGCTTCGATTGATTTGATAATCTCTTCCGTTTTCATCGGCTTTCGTAAAACTCACAATTTCCCATCATACCATATTTTTTGAGTAAAAAGGAATAGCTATTAGATATCCGCCTTTTCAGTCACCCGTCACCAGCGGCCACTATTCATACTAAATCCTGTTTAAAACGTATAGGAAGGTGGGGTGGTGGGTAGGGCTGTTTCATTTAAATTAAGTACAGCTGATTTTGAGTCAATAAATTTGACCGAAGATTCTCAAGTTTATCTTTTTCTAATCAAAAGAGTTATTCACAATAACTAATCTTTAATCTTCTGCCAATATTTATTATAAATAAATTGATAAAGCTTGTTCCCAAGCCACTAAAAGCCTATCTCTCTTGAAATTCTCTGAGATTACATCCTGTTAATTTAGCTAATTTTTCTGCTTCTTACGTCGATAAAACTATCAGTTTTTCCCAACGTTCAGCTAACCACCTCTGTCCCTCTGTTATTGAGAGAAACCCCAAGGGAAAAGATTCAATCCTATAGTTGTGAGAATTGACCAATTGCTGGCCGCTTGAAAATCACTTATCTGGCTTTTATCTTCCTCAAAAATTACATCTTTTACCCAATGTAACTGATTTTCTATTTTCCAATGTCCTCGAATAATTTCAGCAAATACTTGGGCGGATGCGGTTAGGCTACTGATATAGTAAGCTGTTTCTTTATAAGTTTTATCCCCGCGACTACCCTTTCTTTCTACTTTAATAAGTCTTCGCAAATTTTCCAACCCTTGTCTTTCATTTTTCCTCACTTTAAAAACTTCTATTTTTCTTGATATTTTTCGTCCATGACTATTATCTTGTTCAAGAAAGCAACTTTCTGGCTTTGAGGAATTACTCAGGTCTTGTATTCGCTGATCAAGATTTTTCTGATTTCCTTTAACAGTGATAACATAATCATTTTTACTCTTGATTATTAAGCTGATTGTTTTTTTCTGACATTGTAAAGCATCGCCAGTAAAAACTTTATTTTGAAGAGAGCAATCCTCAATTATAGTTTGACTTTCATCGATTTCAGATACTTTTTTGTTTTCGATTCTTTTTAAGTGTAATACTTAGCCAGTTTCTTGACTAAACAATGAGACAAACATGATAAAATTTTGTTGTTCATTGTTAGGATTCTCTAGGGTGTTTTTGAGACTTTTTCCAGCTATTTTTAGCCAATTTATGTCATCTCTTTGTCCATATTCTTGTAATACCCATTCATTAAATACTCTTAACAAACTCTGCCTTTTAACTCCCATTATTACCCTTCTAATTGTTGAAGAGGATGGGAGTCTTTCTGGAATTATGTTAAATTCTTGACTGAGCCTGTGCCGATTATTTTTAGCCAACTCTCCTAGCTCTCTCTAACCTGAGTATCCTAGCATTGTTCCCAGTATTATTACTACTAATACTATCCATAAAGGGTGTCTTTTTCCTTTATCTTTCCGAAAGTCCTTGACTTGTTTCAGTTTTTCTATTAAGCTCAACATATATTTTAAAAGTTGGCGGTCACTTCTCATTTTACAAAGATAGTGATCGCTTTTACTTTTGATATTCTGATGGGAGAATGAAACAGCCCTACCCCAACGGGGGGTCTTGAGACCCCTAATTATGAAAAAATAGGAATTGTTGGAAAACTGAGGCGAGTGGACTGTTCGACCATGAATCAATCAACAGAAATTGAAGTCAAAAATCTAGACCATCTGGGATTAGTAGCCGGAATTATCGATGAAATAGGAATCGTTGAAATTATCAACGAACAAGTCTCAATTGAGCGAGGAGAAATTGTCACAGCGGGGCAAGTCGTGAAAGCAATTATCCTGAATGGATTGGGATTTGTCTCCCGAGCCTTGTATTTATTTCCTCAATTTTTTAGATAAAGCAACGGAACATCTGCTGGGAGAGGGCATCGAACCCAAACAATTAAATGATGATAAAATTGGTCGAGTGATGGACAAACTTGAGCAACTGGATGTTTCGGGTATTTTCCTACTCATTAGTTTAGCAGCCGTGAAAAATTTTGGTGTAGCGACCGAGAATTGCCATTTAGATTCAACTTCTCTATCAGTGGAAGGAGAATATATAGCGGTATGCAGTCGAATGAGGTATACTGCAACAAGCTATAAGTCAGTCTAGGCAAGACGATGGTCTGTATCTCACTCAAGCGAATACCGCTATAACAAGGAATACCCAACAGTAGAAATCCTGAAATCAGGAGCAGTGGGAGAAGAAATTGAAACCGGACAACAGCCAATAAAAATTAGGCGTTGTCAGATAAAGAGATGAGAAGGCAAAATAGATAGAAACTCAATCAAGGAAAAAGAAGGAAGAAATGTCCAGAATGTCAAAGTGACCACATCAATAAAAATGGTCATCG
>VYLQ01000180.1_pt1 | contig 24023 bp, 9 predicted proteins | sample 5115351 | NCBI WGS metagenome assembly VYLQ01 (sample SAMN12291776, study PRJNA351875) | freshwater metagenome | isolation source: freshwater lake | place: USA: Michigan, Lansing Lake | collected 2013-08-14 | reverse complement strand
ATCAATAACCACCCGATAAGTGCCATTTAATGCTAGGGTTAATCCATCATGAGGTGCGCGATCATAGCGACTATCAACATTAAAGATTTCCCTTCCTGTGGGATCAAAGAATCGTAATTTTAAATAATCTCCCCCTAAAGCATCATAGAATAGTTGTTGTCCGGCTGTTCCGGTAAAGGTATAAGTATCGTATTCCCCTTTTTCGCTAAGACTACCACTAACATTAGTATTCAAGACCATTGCTTGGGTAATTAGGTCAGGGGTAATAATCTTAAAGCTATAATTAACCGTCTTAGTAAAACTATCCCTTCCATAAACCACTAGGGTGTAGTCACCAGAAACGGAGAGATCAAATTCAAAATCATTAAAATCATTATTAGAAGCGATCGCTTGATTATTCTGTCCGTAAAGTACCCATCCCAGAGTACCATCCTTACTAAGCGCATCGAAATAAAGTTTCCGTCCCTCTGCTACTCGGAAGGTGTAAACATCGTCTTCCGAACCAGGTGCTAAATTACTGGTAATAACTGTATCAAAATTAGCAACAGGTGCTAAGGCTGTATCTATAATACTAAATCCATAGCTACCTGTCAGATCGTCACTCATATTAACGACAATGCGATAATTCCCGTCTTCTGTCAGGTTAAAGAGAATTCCGCCATCGAGATCATCATTAACAATCTGAACCCCACTCGGACTGTAAACATCGAAACTCCAGTTATTGTAGCTACTACTATACTGAAGCGGATCGATATAAATGCGTTGTCCAGCAACACCACCGAAGGTAAATTCATCCCGTTCCCCTGGGATAGTAATGCGACCTAACACCGTATCCCCTAAGATTAAAGCGGGAGGAGGTGTCCATTGGACTAACCCAGTATCGGGATTAATGGTTATTCCATTAGGGCCAATAATCAGACTATAGGTTAACGCATCTCGATCAGGATCGATCGCATTAGCATCATATTGATACAGTTTCTTAATATAAGCATCGACAACGGGATTAGAGGTAAAGATGGGGGGACGATTGGGAGGCGTTTCTATAACAGAGAGAGTATAATTTTGCTGTGCAGTTCCTCCTCGTCCATCACTGACTTGGATAGTAACCGTCTGATTCCCAAGATTGCTAGGTGTGGTATTCCATTCAATTAACCCCGTATTTGGATTAATGATCATCCCATTAGGTGCAACCAGTAAGCTATAAGTTAAGGTATCTAAATCTGCATCGGTTGCATCCAAATCATAGATATATTTTTGTCCCCCAATAATCTCCAGAACGGGTTGGGTTTGAATAACGGGATTCGCATTTAATTCGGAGAGAATCACCAATTCATAAGTAAACTGGGTTCCGTCAGGATTTTTGAAGGTGATTGTTTTGGTTTCGGTTATTTGTCCAGGTTCAAGTTTGCCATTATTAACCAGATTACTTAAATCAAAGTAGGAGAGTCCTTCAGGTGTTGTTCCATCTGCATTAAAGACTTGAACGTTAGGATTACTGAGGTTCTTAACAGCAACAATTAAGGGTGACTCTAACCAATAAGTTCCGATATTTTTAATCGCTAATTCAGCAGAGAGGATTCGAGTTGCTTGATTAAATGCTGTCTGTCCATAATCTGCTTGGGTGCTACTCGAAACATCGGATAAGCGGGTAAAATCAATCTGATTATTAGTCCGAGAAGCGGTTACTGTTGGGGTAACTCCTAAGATTGGGGTTCCACCATCGGGAACAATTTCTAGCTGATTGATGCGGACATAAGAAGTGGTATCTTGGTCATTATTGATTAAACGAAAGACGAGGTTAGCTGGGGTTCCCGTTGCAATTCCACTCAAATTGAGTCTTAGGGTTGTTCCAGCAATGCTAACTCCTGCTGCTAAAGCGTTGGGTTCTCCTTCTGTCTGGTTGAAAAAGGCATCTTTTCCAGAAGCAATCGTATAAACGAGGGAATTTCCTTTATTATCTAATAAAGCAACTTCAAAGGCATCATTGATGGAATCGAGATCCGTTGTATCAAAGTAAAGTTCCTCAATATTAAAGCTGAGAACTGAATTTTGAGTAGGAATAGTTAAGGGTTTCGTCAGTTGAGGACTAAAGTTATTTCCTTCCCGCAGGGTTGCGGACGTGGTAATAAGAATGGTCTGGGTTGCTGTCAATCCTCCCGCATCTTGAACGATTAAGTCAAATTGCGTGATTCCTAAGTCGTTAACGGTGGGGGTTCCTGATAAGCTGGCGGTTCCATTGCCGTTATCGACTAAGGTTAACCAATTGGGTAAGTTGGTTGCTGTCAATGTTCGGCGATCGCTTTCGGAATCGTCTGTGGTAATGTTGTAGCGATAGACTGTCCCAACTTCCGCATTATTAACGAATTTACTGGTAAAGAAGGGTGCTTCATTGATATTTGTTACCGTAATGTTTAGGTCTTTTTCATAACTTAAATTCGGGTCGCTAATATCCGTTGTCTTGACTCGAATAATATGAGAAGTTGTCGTTTCAAAATCGAGTAAACTTTCCTGGGCGACAATTAACTGATTGGTATTCGGAAGAATGGCAAATCGACCACCTGCATCGTTAACTAAGCTATAGCTAAAACTATTAGCAGGAAAGTCTGTATCTACAGTATTTAATATCCCAATCGGTGTATTTTGCAGTGAATTTTCAGCAACTGTTGCTGGTGATAAAGTAATATCTGTCGGTGCTTCATTGACATCTAAAATAGAAATTGTCAAGGCTTTTTCTAAACTTAAGCCGCCGTTATCAGTAGTGCGAAACCGAATCGAATATTGATTTTTCGTTTCAAAATCTGGAGAGAATTTAACCGCTAGTTTATCATCAATAATTTGGAACAGATTATTGTTAGTATCTCCCCCTCCTGATACCAACTGATAGGTAAAGGTATCCCCAAAATCAGGGTCAATTGTATTCAATTGTCCAACCACCGTATTCACAGCAACATTTTCCGCGATTGTAGCCGGATTGAGACTTAAATCTGTAGGTCGAAGATTGACTGCATTAACCTGAATAGAAATAGTTTCAAAATCCTCTAAAACTGGCGTTCCATTATCCTGAATTCGAATCGTCACGGAAAAAGTTCCTACAGTAGTAGGAGTCCAAATAAATTGACCCGTTGTCGGATTAATAGTTGCACCTAAAGGCGCATTATTATCTAGTTGGAAGGTTAAAGTATTTTGGGGAATATCTTCATCTGTTGCAGTGACGATAAAACTAAGAGTATTCCCTGTTTTTATGGTTTTATTACCTATAGGATTAAGAATGGGTGCTTCATTAATATTGCTAATCTTAACCGTGAAAGTCTGTTCGTAACTTAACCCCCCCACATCCGTTGTCCTCACCCGAATACTGTAGGAAGATTTCGTCTCGAAATCAGGAGAGTTTTTAATCCTGAGTTCATTCCCTACCAAAGTAAACGCACTATTATCCGTATCTCCCTGTCCCGTTACCAAACTATAATTATGGGTATCTCCTACATCCGGGTCAATGGTACTTAATGTTCCAATTAGGGAATTATTACCACTATTTTCGGGAAGGATATTATTGCTTAAAACTAAACTCGTAGGCGATTCATTAACATTGCTAATCTTAACCGTGAAAGTCTGTTCGTAACTTAACCCTCCCACATCCGTTGTCCTTAGCCGAATACTGTAGGAAGATTTCGTCTCGAAATCAGCCGAGTTTTTAACTCTGAGTTCATTCCCCACAATCGTAAACGCACTATTATCCGTATCTCCCTGTCCCGTGACCAAACTATAATTATGACTATCTCCCACATCAGGGTCAAGGGTACTCAATGTCCCAATTAAGAAATTATTGCCACTATTTTCAGCAATGGTATCCTTACTTAGAATTAATCCTGTCGGTGCTTGGTTAACCACCACGGGTAATCGTTCAATATTTTGGCTAAACGTTCCGACATTCCCTGCTAAATCTGTCGCTGAAACGCTCAAGTTATTATTCCCTAAGTTTAATAATTGATTGCTAAAACTAAACTCTCCTAACCCATTAGCTGTCGCCTCCAATCCTCCCAGTCTAACCGTTAAATTCGCCTCAGTTGTTCCCACTAAGATCACTGTCTCAAAAGTGGTTTTTAAGTCTCCTACGGGTTCAGAATCAAAATTAGTAGCTAAATTTAAACTTAAATTGGGAGCTAGTCTATCTAAACTAAAATCATAGCTATAAATCGCAGAAATATTGCCTTTATTATCTTGCGCCGTTAACTTTAAACTATAGTTACCATCAGGTAAAGTACCGGCATTAATTTCAGTTAATTGTGCCGTGGTGAGCAAGAATTTTCCATCCGCTTGAATCAGCGATAAAATCTCAACTGCACTACTATTTAATTGCGCTTTAACGCTGGTCAGGGGACTACTATAGCTAATTTGACCTTGAATCGTAGGGTCATAAGTTAGGCGATCGCTGTTACTAATTCCTGTATCATTAACTAAGTTAGCTGTAATTTCCGGCGCTTTCCCGGGATTTGGTAAGAAGTCAAAGGCTGTTAATTGTGCAGGAGTAACTGGCTGTACATAAATGTAAGGCCTGGCTGTTAGATTTCCTTTCCCATCACTGTCGAGCAGGACGATGGTTCCACCACTATAGGGACTCAGATAAACGTAGCCATCTCCCAGAGGATCGAACTTATTATATCCAACACTTTCGAGAACTACTGTCAGGTCAATTTTATCTTCACCGATGCTAAAATCTTTAATCGTATCTCCAGCATCTCTGAGACTTTCATAGACGAAAATATCCGCACCTAATCTCCCAGTTAAATTATCTGCTCCCTGTCCTCCAGTAATGCGATCTCTGCCGTCTGTCCCGATTAAATTATCTCGTCCCGGCGTACCGACAATTTGATTAATTGGTGGTTCCGTTGTTAAGTTACTAGGACTGTTCGAGATAGTTAATGGCGCTTGCTGGTATGGTTGGCTGATCAGGGGGGTAATATTAATGGTAACTGGTGCTAGAGCTAAGTTAGGGTTGGGAAACGGAATGGCGAGTTGGCCGGACGGATTTAACTCGTCTGCCAGGGGTACTGCCGTCCCCGGAAGTAAGCTAGAATTAGATGCCAGCGATTCCAAGTTTTCCACTGTTAATTCCCCTCTCTTTCTCTGTTAATTAGCTTTAGGATATTTGATTTGACTAGATTTATTCCGATTCCAAAACAACCAAATATAATCAGTCCTCCCACTGGCGAAGATTCAGGGATAGTTTCAGGTATATTAGTGGGAATCAAACTGACATTGCCGATCCTCAGGGCTGAAGTTAAAGGATAATCAGTTAGGTCAATTACCCCAAAAGCTAGAGGATAAGTACCACCAGTGGTGAAGTTATAACTATAGGTTTTTTCTGCCGTCTCAGAAGCGAAAAAAGAAGAAGTAATAATTGCGCCAGTAACATCCGTTAGTTTAATCACTTTTCCTTCTGCCAGTAAGAAGGCATAGTCATTAAAAGGACCGATAGCAGCCGCAGTTTCATTCGTGAAAAATTGCCCCTGAAATGTTAATTTGTCACCTCTACTTACCGAAATAGTTGTCTTAATCGCCGAACCTTCATAAGCGAAGCCGCCAATATCAAGTTGGTTGGCATTTATCCCCAGGAAATCTTCTAGCAAGGGAGGAGTGCCAAAACCGATAGCAGCGGCGGGATTTCCTGAGAAATTAAACTTTCCTGCAATGACTCCTAAATCCGCATCGTCATCTTGCTTGGCGTCAGTGGATAATTCCGCTCTATCTGCATCAAAAACCTTCACATCTCCCAATTGCTGCCACTGAGTCAAGTCCAAGTTAGCGGCAGTAGCAGGGGCGAGCGCTGCTAGGATGATAATAGCTGCCGATTTTAGCACGAGAAAGCCCCTGAGAGCAATTCTGTTGCCAGTTTTGCGTTTTTTTAATCTTGCTTTCATAGCTTCATTTGGCGATGCCATTCTTTATAATACCCTAACTTAGGGATTTTGTCAAGGTCTTTAACCAACATTCCGCACATCTTTAATATATAGCAATTCTTGAAGCTATGAGGTACAAGGGAGAGCAAATAGACAAATAATGGAATTCGCCAGCTTCCTGGGAGACCCTATTCCGTAGATTTTCGCTAAAAAATTATCGATGTTTGGAAGAAAGAAAAAATTTCCTTTCGATGACTAGCCCAGAGATTTGACGTGGCTAAAAGCTTTATTCAGAAGTTATTGAAGCCACATCAAGAAACAGGAGATATCCGTCTGCGTCCGCAAGGGGGAAGTCCGCCAACCAAGTTAAATAGGTTCCAATCTCAGTGATCTGTGCTACCATTCGGGGTAAATTCAAGCGATCTCCAGACACCTATGAGCAAGGTTCTCGTGTTGAATGCCTCCTACGAACCGCTAAATATTACCAGTTGGCGGCGCGCAATCGTTTTATTGTTGAAAGGAAAAGCTGAATCCCTAGAACATAACGGAAAAGTGGTTTGTCGTGACTTACCCTTGCCTTCTGTTATCCGTCTTAGGCAATACGTCCGTGTTCCCTACAAGGAAATTCCTTTAACCCGTCGTAATATTCTCGAACGAGATCATCACACCTGTCAATACTGTCTCTACCGAGGTGAACAATTAACCATCGATCATGTGATTCCCCGTTCTCGCGGAGGGGGTGATACCTGGGAGAATTTAGTGGCGGCTTGTGTGCGTTGTAATGTGCATAAGGGCAATCGTACACCAAAAGAGGCCAATATGTCCCTGCGCGCCCAACCGCGTCGTCCCTACAGCAGTCTCCACTTTGAGCTATTAAAGCACACCAGGGAGAATCACAATCAGGAATGGCGTAAATATGTCATCGGCATTTAGGGTGAAAAGGGCATGGTGAAACCAAGACCAAAATTGATTCCCATGCCATTATTATTAGTCTGGGTGCGAGGATTGGCAACTCCCGTGCCTAGATAAACTGAACAACCGCGACAGGGGGAATTGACTCGGTAGCGCACTGCCATGGGATCATTGGGATCGGTGATAGTTACTCCCTGATTGTTTAAATCTTTAATTAGATTGGTGACGGGTTTGAAAAAATCGGCGCTGGGGGGTTGACTTGGTTGCAGTTCTAGGGTTTGTTCTTGGGAAGCAAGAACAATTTCCGAAGCGATAACTAGCAGTAGAGAGGTAGTTAAGCCAAATAAACCCAGATTATTTTTGATTTTCATTTTTTTTATCACCGAGAGATTGTTAATTTCTTCTGGTGAGAATTCTAGCGTTTCCTCACCGGAAAGGAACCTAATCAGTAAAAAAATTTACTGATTTCTACCATACTTATAATAAGCGGCACAAGCACCTTCACTAGAAACCATACAAGTGCCGATGGGATGTTCGGGAGTACAAACAGTACCAAATACTTTACATTCCCAGGGTTTTAAAACACCTTTAAGAATTTCGCCACACTGACAAGCTTTGTGATCTTTAACGCGCTGATTGGGTAAGGTAAATTTCTTCTCCGCATCAAAATTACTGTACTCATCTCGCATTTTTAACCCTCCTTGAGCAATTTCTCCTAAACCTCGCCATTCAAACTGATCTCGCAGTTCAAAAACTTGGTCGATTGCCGATAAAGCGACTCTATTTCCTTGATTTTGTACCACTCGATCGTACTGATTTTCGATCTCACATCTCTGCTCATCTAATTGTTTTAATACCATCCAAATTGATTGCAGAATATCCAAAGGTTCAAACCCAGAAACTACCACAGGTTTATGATATTCTTGGGCAATAACTTGATAGGGTTCTGTGCCAATTACCATGCTAACATGACCGGGACCAACAAAACCGTCTAACTGTAAATCTGGGTTATCTAACAAAGCTTTCAGAGCGGGAATAATCACCACATGATTAGAAAATAAACTAAAATTAGTGATGCCATCTCTTTGCGCTTCTAAAATAGTTAAAGCTGTGCTAGGAACGGTTGTTTCAAAACCTAATGCTAGAAATATTACTTCTTTATCGAGATTTTCTCTGGCAATTTTTAAGGCATCGCGAGGAGAATAAACCATGCGAATATCACAACCTTTTGCTCGTGCTTGCAGCAGACTCAAATGGGAACCGGGGACACGCATAGTATCGCCAAAAGTTGTCAGAATTACGTTCGGTTGTTGTGCGAGAAAAATGGCATCATCTAAACGACCTCGCGGCATCACACAAACGGGACATCCAGGACCATGAATTAATTCGATAGTTTCGGGAAGTATTGCCTCGATACCGTATCTAAAAATTGAGTGGGTATGACCCCCACAAACCTCCATAATTTTAGTAACTTTTTCCCGCTTTTCAGAGATTCTTATCGATAATTGTTCAATTTGTTGAATTAATCCTGCCGCTTTAACCGGATCACGAAATTCATCAACGTATTTCATAACAAGCTTTCTCTCTATAAGTGGTTGGACAAAAGTAAAGTTAATTGTGGAGCCGGTCGTCGGTTGTCAGTAATAATTGCCGTAATTTACCTTTCTTAGAGATAGACAATATAATTAATTTAGTATGGGACTACTTAAGAACATTAATTATGATTAAATTCTGCCTCTAATTCCACTAATTGTGTTAATAAATTCAAGGTTTCTTGCGCCTCATCTTCATCGATTCGATTCATAGCAAAACCCACATGAACTAATACCCAATCCCCTACACAAGTATTAGCGGGATGGTCTTCATCAACAATGCAAGCGATATTTACTTCTCTTTTTACACCCCCGACATCGACGAGAGCGAGATGATGGTTTTCATCAATAATTGCTGTAATTTGTCCCGGTATGCCTAAACACATAGTTTTTACCTTGAAAAATCTAGTTTTTGCTAATTATGGGCTGATTTTTTGGGTAGAGATTGCAGTAACATCCACTGAGAATCAGAGCATACTTCATCCCTAGGTTATCCTTTTTACTTTTTCCTTTCCCCTTTTTACTTGGTCTTAGCTGCCATTCTGGACTATTGCCCTCAAGAACAGCTTTTTTTCCCGTATCTTTTTTAAGATTTCCCCTGTCCCGCACCGTGGACGCTATCCCAGCAGGGGTAAAACTTTTGTATTAGGGACTACATTAATGATAAGAAATTATTCAATCAATCGATCGGGTGACATTCTAGGCTATGATTTCCCTGACTATAGTTATTTCTCTACATTAAGGAAAATCTACGATGACAACCTTTCCCATCGATTTGAGCGCCTATAAACCCATCAGTCTCGACCCCAGTAACCCCACCCTCACCGACGAGCAAAGAAGCGCCGTAAAAGCCAATATTCAACTTTGTCGCGATGCTATCATCTTTTTTACTGCCACGGGTGCGGCCCGGGGTGTGGGTGGACACACCGGCGGCCCCTACGATACCGTCCCGGAAGTGGTGATTCTCGATGCTCTTTTCCGCAGTCAACCTAGTCAATTTGTACCAATCTTCTTCGATGAAGCGGGACACCGCGTCGGTACTCAATATCTCATGTCTGCGTTAGAAGGTTCTTTACCCCCGGAACAATTAATGCACTACCGCGAGGCCAATTCTCAACTCCCCGGACACCCGGAATTAGGATTAACCCCCGGCGTAAAATTTAGTTCTGGCCGTTTAGGACATATGTGGCCCTACGTTAACGGTGTCGCTTTAGCTAACCCCGGAAAAACCGTTTTTTGTTTAGGTTCCGATGGTTCTCAACAGGAAGGCAATGACGCGGAAGCTGCCCGTTTAGCCGTAGCTCAACACATCAATGTTAAGCTGATTATTGATGATAATGATGTGACGATTGCCGGTAATCCTTCCAAATATTTACCCGGTTATGATGTGGCTAAAACTCTCACCGGCCATGGACTAAAAGTGTTAGTGGGAGATGGGGAAGATATCGATAGTTTGTATCGCAATATCTGTGAAGCAATTAATACTCCCGGCCCGATTGCGATTATTAATAAACGTCCCATGTGTCCAGGGATTGAAGGTTTAGAAGGTTCTAACCACGGTCATGATGTGATTTCTGTACCCTTGGCTTTGAAATATTTAGAGGCAAAAGGACACAGTGCCGCCGTGGAATATCTCAACAGTATTAAGAAGCCTTCTAATGACTATAAATTCCTCGGTTCTGGGGATAAATGGGGTTCCAACCGCAACGTTTTCGGCGAAGCAGTAGTCAGTCTTTTAGGCAAAATGAGCGAGGAAGAACGCAAGGCTAAGGTATTAGTAGTAGATAGCGATTTAGAGGGTTCCTGCGGTCTGAAAATTATCCACGATAAACATCCCGAAGTGTTTATTCCTTCCGGTATTATGGAACGGGGCAATCTTTCGGCAGCCGCCGGTTTTGGGATGGAAAAAGGTAAACAGGGAATTTTCGCCACCTTTGCCGCTTTTCTAGAAATGTGTATTTCTGAAATCACCATGGCCCGCTTGAATTATTCTAATCTTTTATGTCATTTTTCCCATTCTGGTATCGATGACATGGCCGATAATACCTGTCACTTTGGTTTGAATAATTTCTTTGCCGATAATGGACTTGATGACGGTTACGAAACCCGTCTTTATTTCCCAGCCGATGCGGCACAAATGACCGCTTGTGTCGAGGCAACTTTCCATCAACCCGGTTTACGTTTTATCTTCTCGACTCGTTCTAAAACTCCCAATATTCTTGATACTAACGGTAATAATTTCTTTGGCGATGGTTACACCTTTGTCCCCGGAAAAGATGAAGTGATTCGGGAAGGCACTGCTGGTTATATCATCAGCTTTGGAGATGGTTTATACCGCGCTTTAGATGCAGTGGAACGCCTAAAACAAGAGGGTATTGACGTGGGTTTAATTAATAAACCGACTCTCAATGTGGTGGATGAAGAAATTATCGCTAAAGTTGGTAATTCTCCCTTTGTTTTAGTAGTAGAAGCATTTAACCGTCGTACGGGTTTAGGTAGCCGTTATGGTTCTTGGTTACTCGAACGCGGTTTAACTCCTAAATACGCCTACATCGGTACTCACCACGAAGGTTGTGGCGGTTTATGGGAACAATTCCCCCACCAAGGTATTGACCCAGTTGGTATCATTAGTAAAGTTAAATCTTTAATCGCTTAGAGAGTATTTTAGGGTGAGCGTTAATCAGTAATCAGTAATCAGTCATCAGTAATCAGTCATCAGTGAACAGTAATCAGTGAGTAGTAATCATACCAAATCCGTTGAGTAACTCACAGAAAACGGGTTTCTTTGAGAAACCCGTTTTCTACTCATGCAAAAGGCAAAACGGAGAATAAATAATCAGTTTTTAATAACTGGATTTAGGATCAGTCATCAGTGAGCAGTCATCAGTAATCAGTAATCAGTGGACATCTTCAATAATTAAGATTTTAGCTTGGTTGAGAGTTTGACCATTTGTACTAAAATTTCCAAGACGCAGTTTAAATCCCTGACAGCTTATAAACTGTGAACTTTAGCCTCTTAAATCGCACCATTGAGGGGAAATCCCCCTTAACTAGGTACGGTAAGCCCCTAGGAGCCAACAAACCGGTCAATCTAGAATAGTCTCTAGGGTATAAAAGTAATCTCTTATAGAAAATGCAGCCAACCAATCCACAACAATTTACGGAAAAAGCTTGGGAGGCAATCGTCAAAACGCCGGACATTGCCAAACAGAACAGCCAGCAACAAATCGAAAGCGAACATCTAATGAAAGCCCTTCTTGAACAGGAGGGATTAGCGGGCAGTGTCTTTAGTAAAGCTAATATTAGTCTAGCCCGTTTGCGGGATCGAACCGATGACTTTATCCGTCGTCAACCGAAAATATCTAACCCCGGCGACTCGATTTATTTAGGTCGTAGTTTAGATAGTTTACTCGATCGAGCGGAAAATTATCGCCGAGAATTTGGAGATGACTTTATCTCGATCGAGCATTTGATTTTAGGTTACGCTAAAGATGATCGCTTCGGTAAAAATATTTTTCAAGAATTCGGACTTACCGAAAGCAAACTCAAGGAAATTATTCAACAAGTTAGAGGTAGTCAAAAAGTGACCGATCAGAATCCAGAAGGCAAATATGAGGCCCTAGAAAAATACGGACGGGATCTGACCCAATTGGCACGGGAAGGAAAATTAGACCCCGTAATTGGACGGGATGACGAAATCCGTCGCACGATTCAGATTCTCTCGCGTCGGACTAAAAATAACCCGGTTTTAATCGGGGAACCGGGAGTAGGAAAAACGGCCATTGTCGAAGGATTAGCCCAGCGGATTATTAACCGTGATGTGCCAGAATCTTTGTTAGATCGTACTCTCATTTCTCTCGATTTAGGCGGCTTAATTGCGGGAGCAAAATATCGCGGAGAATTTGAGGAAAGATTAAAAGCTGTCCTCAAGGAAGTCACCGATTCCCAAGGCAATATCATCATGTTTATTGATGAAATACATACCGTTGTCGGTGCGGGAGCCACTCAAGGGGCAATGGATGCGGGCAATTTATTAAAACCGATGTTAGCCCGGGGTGAATTGCGTTGTATTGGGGCTACTACCCTCGATGAATACCGCAAATATATCGAAAAAGATGCGGCGTTAGAAAGACGCTTCCAAGAGGTTTTAGTGGATGAACCGAATGTGGTCGATACTATTTCGATTCTTCGCGGTCTTAAAGAACGTTATGAGGTGCATCATGGGGTGAAAATTGCCGATAATGCTTTAGTGGCAGCGGCACTGCTTTCTAATCGTTATATTAGCGATCGCTTTTTGCCCGATAAGGCCATTGATTTAGTTGATGAAGCGGCGGCCAAATTGAAGATGGAAATCACCTCTAAACCAGAAGAACTCGATGAAATTGATCGCAAAATTCTCCAGTTAGAAATGGAAAAACTTTCTCTACAACGGGAATATGATCCAGCTTCGCGAGAACGGTTAGAAAAGTTAGAAAAAGAACTGGCTAACCTCAAGGAAGAACAATCGGGATTAAATGCCCAATGGCAAGGGGAAAAAGAGATTATCGATAAAGTTCGTGGGGTTAAAGAAGCGATCGAACAAGTTAATCTGGAAATCCAACAGGCCGAACGAGATTATGATTATAATCGCGCTGCGGAATTAAAGTTCGGAAAATTAACCGATCTGCAGCGGCAAATGTCCGCCCTAGAAACCCAATTAGCCGACAAACAAACCACTGGCAAAAGTTTATTAAGGGAAGAAGTTCTCGAATCGGATATCGCCGAAATTATCTCGAAATGGACGGGAATTCCTCTCAATAAATTAATCGAATCGGAAAAGGAAAAACTCCTCAATCTGGAAGAGGAATTACACGAAAGTGTCATCGGTCAAGAGGAAGCGGTCACAGCCGTTGCCGAAGCGATTCAACGTTCCCGCGCCGGTTTATCGGATCCCAACCGTCCCACGGCCAGTTTTATTTTCCTGGGTCCCACGGGTGTTGGTAAGACAGAATTGGCGAAAGCTTTAGCGCGCAATCTCTTTGACACGGAAGAGGCTCTAGTTCGCATCGATATGTCGGAATACATGGAAAAACACAGCGTTTCCCGTCTCATGGGTGCGCCTCCGGGATACGTCGGCTACGATGAAGGGGGACAATTAACCGAGGCAATCCGGCGTCGTCCCTACTCTGTCATCCTCTTTGATGAGATTGAAAAAGCCCATCCCGACGTTTTTAACGTTATGTTACAAATCCTTGACGATGGGCGCTTAACCGACTCTCAAGGTCATCTGGTTGATTTCAAAAATACAATCATTATTATGACCAGTAATATCGGTTCTCAATACATTTTAGACGTGGCTGGTGATGAGTCTCGTTACGAAGAAATGCAGGCGCGGGTAATGGAAGCAATGCGGAATAGTTTCCGTCCCGAATTCCTCAATCGTATCGATGAAACGATCATTTTCCATAGTTTACAAAAAGCGCAACTGCGATCGATTGTCAAACTACAGGTAGCCAATCTCAGTGAGCGCTTGATGGAACAAAAATTAGCCCTGAAACTTGCCGATATTGCCCTGGATTATCTAGCAGAAATTGGTTACGATCCAGTCTACGGTGCGCGACCCCTGAAACGGGCAGTGCAAAGATATGTGGAAACTCCGATCGCTAAGGCAATTCTGCGCGGCGAATTCAAAGGGGGAGACACGATTTTTGTCGATGTGGCCGATGAAAGATTGACCTTTAAACGGTTAGCTTCCCAGGTAGTAACTGCTTAATTAGCAAGGGTGGGCCATGCTCACCCTTTGATTATTTAGGGCTACCTGGCATTATCCTTCTTGTAGTACATAGCTTGGTACAAAAAACCAGGGCAACAAAGCCTGAAACGACCGGCTACTGACGACCGGCTACTGACGACCGACTCCTACCCCCACCAACAAACTTTTTCAGCAGACCCTAAGTACGTTAGGACATAGCGGAACTCACCCTTGGGGAGGGATTCCCTCTGGTGAATGTTGGATACGTCCTGCCAGATTAAGGAATCTCGATGAACCAAGAATCCCGAAGCGCTTACTGCGATGGGAGTGTCAATTTCCCCTCTCTACGAACAATCGGGCAACCTGAGTCCAAATTTAATTGGTTGAGTACGGAGAGGGTGGGATTTGAACCCACGAACCATTGCTGGTTACTCGATTTCAAGTCGAGCGCAATCGACCACTCTGCCACCTCTCCAAGGCAGCCATACCTATATCTTATCATTAGATCTCTTGCATAAATCAAAAAATTTTCCGCCAATGTAGAGAAAAGGGTTATTATAGCCCACTTTCCGCCCTTTATGATTAAGTCGCAATAACCCCACCGAGAAAAACTGATTGAACCGACAAAATTTGTTGAGATTAGAGAATTTTTACATCCGACTTCACTAAGAATAATTTGAGAGAAGCAATAGTCGCTTAAGTTAGACATGGTTAAACTAAAGTGACCTAATTTATCGGACACTTTTCGAGGAAAAAGTTTTTTCTTGGATTGGCTTAAACTGAATTTTCTAAATTTGATGTCTCAACTTACTCGATAGTAATTTTGGCAATATATTGAAAAATATTGAAGAATATCAAGGCTCTCCTCAGTTAAGTTACTGATATAGCGCACTTCGTAACATTGGCGGACGTTGGGTTTCATGCTTCAACCGTTCGGCAAAAGCTCACGGCCGAAGCCCAACCTACGTTCATCTTATATTTAATTCCACCCACCTACTTAGGGTTAAAAGCCTTGCTAGAAAAGGGTTTAGGGATTTTTTGGTCAAGAAAAGTGCCAGAAACAAACGTTATAGGAACTCAAAACCCTTGCACTTTCGCTCTTTGATCTCGAAGGGTTCCGCTTCCAGACGTGCGAGGTCATTCTGTGATTCTGACTTCCCCTCCCGACGACCGACGACAAGCTACTGACTCCTAACCCCACCAACAAACTTTTTCAGCAAACCCTAATTAAATCTTGATCTGACCACTAGCAGTGTACCAAAAGCAATCAGTCCCAAGCTCAAGTTAGGTTCGGGGACGGTAGTTGGGGGATTTGATGCAGCTGTAACAGAACCACTGACGATATCACCATTAAAATCACTAACAACATCATTGAAAGTAACTGTCCCTCCTGCTGTCGTTAAAAAGGGAGAGTTAAAAACTAGAGAGAGGCTATTAGAGCCATTAACCCAATCAATAGATTCTATACCACTCCCAGTAGGATTAGCTAAACTAATGTTAACTAAGTCAGCCTTCGTGAAATTGAGAAGGCCAATTATAATGTTACTAAAAGTAAGACTAGGATTTGCACTATTTTCATTGTCGATGGTGAAACTACCAGTAATCGGATTAGTTCCCGCCAGAGAACCATTATTAATAGTCCAAGTCAGTGCTTGAACTGGTATGGCGGTTGAGAAGCTACTAACAAGTAGGGTTGTTGTAGCAGCTAAGAGCAAGTTGGGTGGGTTGATTTTCATATTATTTATCTGCGTAAATTTGGGTTATTTGGTGAGTAATTAGAGAGAGACAAACCATTCAGGATGATTGTTCAATCCCGTGAGGGAATTACCGAGATTGTCAGTAACATAAGCTAAGACTTCAGTTCCCAAAAGAATTTGGTTGCTGTTAAAGCTTAACTGTCCGAAGTTGATTCCACTGAGAGCCAATTTATCGCCTTGAGCAGAGTTGAAATCAAGAATGCGATCGCTACCATTTCCTGACTTGAGAACGAAGCTATCAGCACCCGCACCGCCATAGAGGAAATCTGAACCTAAGCCACCATCAAGTAGATCATCTCCTTCGTCTCCGTAGAGTTTATCTGTATTTCCCTCACCATAGAGACTGTCATTACCACTTCCACCGTTGAGAACATCTCGTTGGTTGGAACCGATTAACAAGTCATCACCAGCACCACTTTCTAAGCGGTAAGTACCGGATTTACCCAAAGCATCGATGCGATCATTTGTTGGGGTTCCTTGAATCACACTACTACCAGAGGGAACTAATATTGGGTGAAACACTTGTAGGGTGAAGTTTGTACTAACACTTGCTCCCGGTTTATCAGTTACAGTTACCTTCAAATTCAGATTACCAACATCTTGGTAAGCAGGAGTTCCACTGAAAGTTTGGGTTGTTGGGTTAAAGCTTAACCAACTGGGTAAAGCATCGCCGTTACTGAGAGTAGCTGAATAAGTCAGGATATCGTTGAGATCAGGATCAAAAAAGGTATTATCAGAAATTTGTAAGTTGAAGGGGATATCTTCTATGACGGTTTGATCGGCGATCGGATTTTGGAGATTTGGTGCATTATTATTTAGGGGAGTAAAGTTAATTCCCTGTTGAATCCAGACCTCAATGGCGGTATTTGTAATGCCATAAATTTCATAAACTGCTCCATCATGGGTATCAGAGCCTAATTTTGTCCAAGGTACAGTGGAAGGATCGGAGTAATAAGCACTTGAAGGAGAAGCACCATTAATGAATAGCTTTTGATTGCCATCGAGCATTTGCAGCAGGCTAGACTGATTGAATTGAACGGAATTATTGTAGCCGATGTCAATGGCTTCGATATTAGATAAACGACCAGCATTAGCATCTAAATAAAGCCGAGTTTGTTGACCAACGGTTTGAGGGATAAAGATAGTATCAAAACCACCACCGCCATCAATCTTACCGATAGTTTTACTATCAGTGCCATATTCGCCACCTAAGCCAATTTGATCGTCCCCTTCACCGCCGAAAGCATAAATTTGTGAGGTATTAGCGGTGGGGATTAGCATAAAGTCATCGCCATTTTGTCCTCGCAAAACTATCTTAGGAGTGGTAACATTGTCGGGAATAGTAAAGACATCATTTCCATTCGTTCCGTCAAAAAAGGTAAAAGTTTCAGTGCCACTATTTTGCTCATCTGCTGTTAACCAATCTTGACCATAAACTACATAAGTTAAGTCATAATTGCTCGTATCAGTAATCAAAATATCCTGATAACCGTCACCATTGACATCTCCACCTGCATTGGTTTGATAAGGTAGGGTTCGATTAGGTAAGCCTTGAATGGGAATCTGATTTGGACTAGCACCCAGAACAAGATTATTAATATTAGGACTGGTATTGGGGGGGGTTGTAGGCGTAGAGGGTGTAATCTCTGTTGAGCCTAATTGGATGTAACTTGGATAGAGTGGAGATGGCTGATCAAAAAGAATATCGTCAAAACCGTCAGCATTCATATCTCCCACTGCAACAGCAGGAGAAAGAGGGTACATGGAGGGAGCGGGATACGGGATAAAATAATCAAAGTTTGTTTGAAACTGTCCAAAGTTGCTAGTTTTGCCCGTACCATACAAAATGGTAGAATGGGCGATGGGATAGGATTGTGCTCCATGGCCATTGTTTGACCAAGAAATTTGAACAAAAGACACTAATGTATCCTCAATACTGTCTCCATTAAAGTCACCAGACGTAATAGAAGACTTGATAAACCCTGCACTAAAGTCAAACTCACCCCCAGACCAACTACTCTCATCTGTCCAAGGCTGTGTGAGAAAACTCAAGGATATCTCAGAAAGTGGCTGCTGAGTGCTGTTATTGAACTGATAAGCCTTAACCTGTGTTTGCAGTTCTACAGTTGTTTGTAGTTCGTTACCAGAGCCAGTAAGCGTGTAATTAAGGGTGAGAATTTCTGAGATTCCATCGCCGTTAATATCCGCTAATCCAATTCCAGGCGGTGTCACCTGAGAGGACGCAGACAAATAACCAGGATCATAAGTCTGGAATTGGGAACTCAACCCATTCGCTGAACCCAAGAAATAATGAATTTGATAATCGTAATCGTTATGTGGATTAGGTCCGTAAGGATTAAGCTGGTTTAGTATTACTAAGTCATCATAACCATCACCATTAATATCTCCTGCACAGGTTTGATAAATGGAATTGGATAAAAAACCTTCAGGGATAGTAAAAGAATTCAACAACTGGCCCGCAATCACATTACTTGTGATGCTATTGCCCATATTGACCAGCAATTCTGTTGTTTGACCATTTGTGTTATTAATACTACCTTGAGCAATATCTTCATAACCATCCGCGTTAAAATCCCCATGAGCAATTAAAGCAGTGCTAGGAGAGGAGATTACATTAGTAGAAGGTAAATTATTGTCATTAGCAGTAAGGGTGTAGGTTCGTGGAGTGCTAACATTTGTTAGGGTGCTGGCTCCTATAGTCAGTTGATTTCCCTGCGACGATGACCCACTATTGACAAAATCATCAAAACCATCTCCATTAACATCCCCCACAGAAACACCGGGATATTTATTGACTAAAATAAAGCCATTATCACTACGCAGGTCATTGACATTTAAAGATAGTCCACCCTGTAACCAAGGATGGCCAATCGCCACATAAGCTTCACCATGACCATTACCATCATTACTACTAGGAGCGCCTAAAATAATATCATCTCCTCCTGTAGCCGAGCCGTAATCGCCATTAATATCCCCAATGCCATTGAGAGTTTGACCGACATTGCCTAAATTAGAAGGATTACTATTATTAAGAGGATTAGCCACTCCTTGATATTGGAAAACGCGAGAATCCGTCAGATTAGGATCGAGATAAATTGCACCGCCCGCACTAAAGGCATTTTTACTCCCAAAGACTATATAAGCACTACCAGCATTACCATAAGCAAAGGGCGCACCGATGAGTAAGTCATTAATATTATCTTGGTTAACATCTCCCCCATTAGCAACAGCCCAACCTGCTTGTCCCGAAGTGAGTACCCCTTCAAAAGTGACACCTTGACCGGCTTGAATAGAGGCTAAACTGGAAGGTAAAGAACTGTTTCCCCCGAATATTACATAAACTTTACCTAGATTAGAAGTTGGACTACTCCCACTCCCAACCGCAGCATTAGGCGCACCAATTACCAAATCTAAATGACCATCTCCATTTAAGTCTAGGGTCGTTAGGGCATTACCAATCCCATCATAAAAGGCATAATTGGTGGCTGAGTCCTTACTGGGTTTACCTGTACTCGGATTGAGCTTACCGTTAACACTTCCCCCCGTAAAACTGGTTATGCCATCAAAAACCCAATTGGTGGTGCTATTCGTGGAATTTAAATTGATAGAAGCATTACTACCAGACCAGTTAAATTGTGTTCCCGACAGGACATAAATCGCGCCACCATAACCGCGAATATCTGTGGGGTTATTGGGGTCTGATACTGGATTAACTATGGGTGCTCCTATGGCCAAATCAAGTTTACCATCTTGATTCAAATCTAAGACCTGTAGGGCAGCTCCTAATCCCTGACCAGCAACGGGAGCGTTGATGGTGGCAACAAGCGTTGTGGTGATATTTTTACCCGATCCTGACAGTTGATAGATCTTAACTCGATTACTTAAAAACTCACCGACGATTAACTCTGGTATTCCATCACTATTTAAGTCCATTAACAGAATCTCTTGTCCAAAACCATCACCACTATTCCCTGTTTCAGGTGACGTAGCTAAGGTATTAAGGGCGATTGTGCCACTGGTTTGAGTAATCGCTGAATTATCAAAGATGTAAATCTCACTATCGTTAGTTCCCCCTTGATTGGTAAGATTGGGAGCGGATATTGCATACCAAGTTTTAGAAGAACCAGACCAAGAAGTAAGGCTACTTCCACTTTGAGGTGACGCAGCATTAGAGTTCGCTGCTCCCGTAATCTTAACTACATTTTGACCGGATTGAGGACTATCTAAATCGAGTCCTTGATCTGATACTTGTACTCCTTGCGCCCCAAAGACTAGATAGATATTACCTTGACTATTATTTGCTCCGGGTGCTGAAATCCAGAAATCATCAAGGGGCGCGTTATTATTATTGCTATTTGTATCATTGTTAACATTCCCTGCACTACCCAGAGCATAACCCAACTGATCATTAACCGGCCCAGTCATGGAAAAACCACTATCTATGGCCAATAAGTTAATCTCTTGGTTAGTATCCTGTAAGGTGGCGTAAGCGGTTAAAGTGGTTTGCTGACCATCTTGCACGATTAACTTAAATTTCTCATTGAGATGTTCAGACAGAGTATCGTTATAGATGTTAATCTCAATGGTTTTACTGGTTTCACCGGGGTTGAAGGTAAGACTTCCTTCTTGATGTTCGTAATCGGCTCCGGCGGTGGCACTAATATCGACAGTGCGATAAGTTAGGGTCTTGCTTGTATTAGTATCACCTTGTCGAGTGATGGTAAAAGTTACTTTCCCGTCTTGTTCTTTAGCCTTTTGATGACTCACTGAAAAGATGCTATTACTACCTACATCACTGCTTGTAGTGGCACTACTAATGATGTTATCAATCTGATCTGGTGGAGTAGGATTAGAGTCAGTTTGGATAGTATTGTTAGTATTCCAATTACTTCCGGCATAAATACTTTGACCCAGGGTGGAAGTTCCCGTATTAGAGTCAAGAACCACCCAACTCAAGGTGACAGTATTATTATTAGCGTTATTGGTTGTACTAACATTAATGCTAGAAAAACTCAGATTAGAACCAGAAAGGTTGCTAACGCTAGGTTGATAATTTTTCCAACTCCCTGTTGTGCCACTAGGAACCCAAAAAGCGACAGCTAAACTCGTTTGAGCCGTTTCTCCCGAACCTGTGCTATTTGTCCATATAGCGAGAACACCAAAAGGAGTTGAGGTTAAACTTTGTATAGACTGACCGGGTTGTAGATAAGGGATGGCTGTAGGGGTTGAATTATGGGTATTCAAACTCCCATTATTTAACTGTCCTACTACATAATTGGAAGCAATGGTTTCTTGTAATTGATTGAGAGCATCACTGGAAACGGTATTAGGCGCACCGACTAATAAATCCGCTTTACCATCGTTATTTAAATCTCCTACCGCACTCACAGAAGACCCACTCAGTTGATTGGCTCCCCCTTGACCAATTACATAACCTTGAACCGTTGTACCAACGTTACTAACATTAATATTAGCGACGCTGCCAATATTGTTACTCGTTCCTCCATAGATAACGTAACTCACCCCTGCTTGATTATTTCCGCCTTGGGGTTCAGCAACAAGTAAATCACCGACACCATCACCGTTTAAGTCTCCAGCACCCGTAACTTCTGTTCCTGCACCGATAATAGTAAAGCCATTTGTTCCATTAATTTCGGAGAAACCGATACTGTTATTTTGAGTTGAGGAAAGGCTGGAACTGCCAAAAACAATATAACTATTTCCCGCGATAAAGTTACTATTAGTATCCTCAGTAGCGGGATAGCCAACAATCACATCGTTAATACCATCGCCGTTAACATCTCCGGCGCTACTGACTTGTAAGGGTGCAGGATTATCTAAATCATCGACAATCACAAATCCTTGACCGGGGTTAATCGTTGCTAAGTCTAGGGTTTGAGTAGATAAATTCGCACCAAATAGAATAACCGCCGCTCCCGTTCCCCCAATCAGTAAATCCCCTTTACCATCCTGATTAACGTCTGGAATTAGAGCCGTATTGGTTATATCTAGCAGAGTATTACTATTAACCGCTGAGGTATTGTTAGTTAGGGTAATTGTACCCCCCGGAGAGGGGGAAGGGGAGCTTAAAAAGGAGCTAGAGTTATTGGAAAAGATGCTATTGCCGTTGGTTAGAGTGCCAAATGTCGATATATTAGGATTTGTGTTTGGGTTTGCATAGATGGGGTAAATGTTATTCCCTTGTTGATTGCGGATATAAAGTCCACCGTCAGTTCCCAAGATAAGATAATCTTCGGAACTTCCTGCTTTATTATCGGTTGACCAATAACTTTCCTTGTATTCTCCTGCAACTACATATAAGGTCAAGTTACCATTATTGAGGGTTGCTTGGAAGGAAGAGTATTCTGGAAGGGGTACTAAGTTTGAAGTATGGCTATTCCATACCTCTGTATTAGTTGTCACATTCGACAAGACTAAGTTACCTACATTATCTATGCTCAACTGAAATAACTCATTAAAGTTAGATTTAGAGAGCATTAAAGTGATTTCCCCTGATTCTTGGTTGGCATTTGGCGCACTGATAGCATAGTCGGTTTGACCATCTCCATTAAAGTCATAACCCCCTGTTACTACAGACCCAAAACGATCACCTGCTTGTCCATTTTGATTAGTAATTTGTTGTCCATAAGTGGAGTTATTTAAGATCAAGGTATCAATATCAGTGATCGTTTGAGGGGTTTCAAATAAACTTCCCCCATAGAGTAAGTAGGCAGCCCCTTGATTATTATTTAAACCAGGCGCACCAATAATTAAGTCACCCTTACCATCGCCATTGACATCTCCTGCATTGGCAATACTATAACCCAACTCACTTAAAGCTTGTCCCGTTAAAAGTAAGCCATTACTACCCAAATTATTGAGGTCATTAACTTGGTTATACTGTTCTCCAAAGACTACATAAACACCGCCTTGTTCATCATCAAGATCCGGCGCAGTCATGGCAAAATCTGCTTTCCCACCACCATTGACATCGCCTAGTGCAGTAACAGATTGTCCAAAACTAGCGAAGTATTCATTGTCTAATGTCCAATAAAAACCCGAAGCGTTAGCATTAGTAGGATTTTCTGAGAAAGTGCTTAAATCAACCCCATTATTCCCCGTCTGACCATAAACTACATAAACCTGTCCAGGTGGGGTAGTCGCAATTTGTTGTACGGTAGAATTATCAATAGACTCATATTGCCAAGCAATTAAAACATTGCCATTATTATCTAGGGCAATATTTGGGCGTTGATTTGCCCCTGCTGTATTTGAGATAGCTTGTAAACTGTTGGTATTCCAAACAACATCATTACTGCCTAATGTTCCCGTCAAAAAGTATAAATAGGAAAGATTGGCTGAATTGTCATCTACCGTTCCCGTAAATGTGCCATAAACCGTTGTTCCATCAGGGGCAATGATATATGATATATCGCTACTGTCAATTAAATCATTAACATCTTCTCCTAATAAAGTAGCGTAACCGGGTTGAGTGAGATAAATTGTTGAATTAGGTTCTGATGAAACTGTGACAGGTAATCCTCGGTAATTTTGAGTGACAGTGCTTTCTCCGCTTAAATTTGAATCTACAATTCGGACATAAGAGCCAAAAGAAAGGGAAAACAAGAAAAAATTCACTGCCATTTTGGCTTTGTTGGTATAAATCGCCTTCTCAAAATCACTGTTATCAAATTCTTCTGTTTGAACACCTTTGACGGATAAATCAACGAATCCACCAAGCAGGTTGGCATCAACATAAAGACCTGTATTTATACCAACACTTAGGTTAGCATCACCAGAATCGAAGGCATCTCCTAAAAAGCTAAATACTTTAGTTGTATCCAGTTGCCATTTGAGGTCAGAATGGGGAGTTTCTGTTGTTGGTTCATTGCCATTTTCGTCAACCAGTTTAAAAAAGTAATCACTGGCTTGAATATCCCCTAAGTTTGTTTGATTATCATCAAATTCAATTTCTGTAGCATAAGCTATGTCAAAACCTACTGGGAGCATCTCACCTTTGTAATAAGTAGAAATGCTTAATGAACTCAATAAAAAAGTTAAAAAAGGCAACCATTTAGATAGGCAGAGCGATGACGAAGGACTTGCGGTACAT
>VYLQ01000254.1_pt1 | contig 24045 bp, 23 predicted proteins | sample 5115351 | NCBI WGS metagenome assembly VYLQ01 (sample SAMN12291776, study PRJNA351875) | freshwater metagenome | isolation source: freshwater lake | place: USA: Michigan, Lansing Lake | collected 2013-08-14 | reverse complement strand
CATCCGCAAAGATAATCTCTAAATTCTCCTTAATTTTGACAATCCACTCATATTGTTCGGTATTATCTGCCATCGGTTGACCATCGCTATCGGGGAAAAGAAGATCGTCGTCAATATCAAGATAACTAACCATTGTCTTTTATTTTTAATAGATGGTTTTTTTCTGATTATAGCAAGATTTTTATCGATCATGAAAGCTGAAATTAAAATATATTAATAGGAATTATCAATTATTAATTAAGAATTGGGTAGATGGGGTAATGGGGTGTGGGGTGTGGGGTATGGGGAGAAAAAGCTGAAAAAGGTCTTAAGCGGCGGTTATATCTATTAAAGTCTATATTTATCAAAAAATTAATTGACTAGAATCTATAAAAACGTTAGGATTGATGGTGACAAATAGTTGTTATTGAGAAGGGGATAAGAACTTGATACAGGCAACCCTGCACCAGTTAAGGGTTTTTGAGGCTACCGCTCGACACAGTAGCTTTACCAAGGCGGCCGAGGAGTTATTTATCACTCAACCTACCGTCTCAACCCAAGTCAAACAACTCACCAAAGCCGTGGGTTTACCGCTATTCGAGCAAATCGGCAAACGTTTATTTTTAACCGAAGCGGGTAAGGAATTACTGTTCACCTGTCAAGAGATTTTTAATAAATTGGACAACTTTCAAATGAAAGTGGCCGATATTAAAGGAACTAGACAGGGAAAGCTGACTTTAGGCGTAATTACTACCGCTAAATACTTTGTACCGCGATTACTGGGGGCATTCTGTCAACAGTATCCCGGTATTGACATCGCCCTGCAAGTGACTAATCATCAGAAACTGCAAGAGCGAATGTTAAACAACGAGGATGACCTCTATATTCTCAGTCAACCGCCAGAAGAAGTGGAACTTTGTTCTCAGTCTTTCCTCGAAAATCCCCTAGTGGTGGTGGCGCGACGAGATCATCCATTGGTGGGTAAAAAAAATCTCCCCCTTGAATCCCTCAACCAGCAACCTTTTATTATGCGCGAATCGGGATCTGGAACCCGCCAAGCGGTACAAAAATTATTTAATCTCCACGATATTAAGGTGAAGGTGCGCTTGGAATTAGGCAGTAACGAGGCGATTAAACAGGCTATTTCTGGCGGTTTAGGACTATCGGTACTATCTAAGCATACTCTCATCTCGGAAGGGGAAAACGGCGAATTAGCCATCCTCGACGTGGAACATTTTCCGATTCAGCACAATTGGTACGTTTGTTACTTGGCAGGAAAACAACTTTCCGTGATTGCTGATGCTTTTTTAAAATACCTGCTGGAAGCTAGTCAAACTATCCCGATTAATGCCCCGTTAAAAAATGGTGACAGCTTATTAGTGAGCCATTAAACCTTAAACTTTAATTCAGGATCATTTTTTTTCTTGAGGTGTTTATATGTTCGAGTCCTTCAGCCAGACTATCTGGTTGGTACCTCTTTACGCCTTTGCGGGCGCACTTCTCGCTCTACCTTGGTCTCCCGGTATTATCCGGCAAACCGGCCCGCGACCGGCCGGTTATCTGAACTTGATCATGACTTTCTTGGCTTTTTTCCATAGCCTTTTTGCTTTGATCGCCGTTTGGGGTCGTCCGCCTCAATCTATAGCATTTAATTGGCTAAATGCCGCAAATTTAAGCATATCTTTAGATGTGCAGATTTCAGCTGTTAATATTGGGGCGTTACTGCTAATTACCGGCTTAAACCTCGCCGCTCAGGTATATGCGATCGCCTATCTAGAAATGGATTGGGGTTGGGCAAGATTTTATTCTCTCGTCGCCCTCTTTGAAGGGGGTATGTGCGCCCTAGTTATCTGTAATTCGCTATTTTTCAGCTATTGTGTGCTAGAAGTTCTCACCCTCGGCACTTATCTGCTAATTGGTTTCTGGTTCAATCAATCTCTGGTGGTGACGGGGGCGCGGGATGCTTTTCTGACTAAACGGATTGGCGATTTAATCCTGTTGATGGGAGTAGTAGCCCTTTTACCCCTTGCGGGAACCTGGAACTTTGACCAATTGGCAGAATGGGCGGCCACAGCCAATTTAAACCCCAATGTGGCTAATTTACTCTGTTTAGCCCTGATTGCTGGTCCGATGGGCAAATGCGCTCAATTTCCTCTACATTTATGGCTAGATGAGGCCATGGAAGGACCGATGCCAGCGACAATTCTGCGGAATACCGTCGTCGTTTCCACTGGTGCTTGGTTATTGGTGAAATTAGAGCCGGTGCTACAATTATCGCCCTTAACCTTGCAGGTGATGACCATTGTTGGCTCTGTTACTGCCATCGGTGCGGGGTTAATTGCGATCGCCCAGATCGATGTCAAGCGCTCCCTTTCCTATTCCGTCAGTGCCTACATGGGACTGATTTTTATCGCTGTTGCCACCGGACAAACGGAAACCGCTTTAGTGTTACTCTTTACATACGCGATCGCTATGTCCCTGTTAGTCATGGTGGTGGGTAACATCATTTGGAATAATATCAGCCAAGATTTAAGCCAATACGGGGGTTTATGGTCCCGTCGTCCCGTTTCTGGCATTTGTTATCTCGTCGGTGCCGCTAGTTTAGTCGCACTGCCTCCCTTTGGTGGTTTTTGGGCATTAGCCCGCATGGGCGATCGCCTCTCGCAAGTCAGTGGTTTACTGTTATTAGTGCTATTGTTGGTCAATGCCTTAACTGCTTTTAGTGTCACTAGAGAATTTTGCGTTTTCTTTGGCGGTAAAATCAAACCGATGACCCTGCGCTCTCCGGAAGCTCTTTGGCCCTTAGTTATCCCCATGACTGTGACCATGGGTTTCGCCCTTCATGTGCCGATTTTATTGGCGCAATGGCATTTATTACCAAGTAACTTAAATCTGGGAGTGGCTTTTCTCTTGGTGCTTTCCACTGCTGCGGGCGTAATTCCAGCAGCCTATGTTTACCTGAATGATAATATCCCCAAACCGATCGTTTTTCAACCCAAAGCTCTTCAAGATTTCTTTGCCAACGACCTTTATACAGCCCAATTGTATAAAGTTACCATCGTTTTTGTCGTCGGATTAATCTCGCAAATTATTAACTGGATCGATACCTTTCTGGTGGATGGTGTCGTTAACCTGGTGGGATTAGCCACGGTTTTTGGTGGTCAGAGTTTGAAATATAACGTTTCGGGCCAAACCCAATTTTACTTTCTGTCGATTATTTTGGGGGTCGCTTTGATCGGTATTATCATCTGTTGGCCGTTGTTATCACAAATTTCTCTAGTTTTCAGTTAAAGATTTGATAACTTAGGCTTTTCTTTAGTATCCCTTGCCCGGACAATAGGACTTGTCCTGATTATATGGAAACAACTAGCTATGTTCAATACCTCTCGTCGCCAATTAATCCGTTATGGTGGTGGTTTTTTGGGAACTGGTCTGGCCGCTACTATTTTAGGCTCGCAACTGTCCCAAACTAACGCCCAAACTGCTGTTAATTCTGAGCCATGGCTGACTGCTCAAAATAAAGGATTGACCCCCGACCAAGCTTTAACTATGCTCATGGAAGGCAATCAACGTTTCTGGGAACGAAGACAAAAAAGTCCTAACCGCGATCAAGCTCGACTCACAGAAGTGGCCGAAAGTCAAGCCCCTTTTGCGGCAATTTTGGGCTGTGCCGATTCTCGCGTGCCGGCAGAAATCGTTTTTGATCGCGGATTAGGAGATCTATTTGTTTGTCGGGTAGCGGGAAATTTAGCCACTTCCGAAGAAATTGGTAGCCTCGAATTCGGCACGTTGGTATTAGGAGCTAAGGTAATTATTGTTCTCGGCCATTCCCGTTGTGGAGCGGTAAAAGCCACCATTGAAGGGGGTCGTTTTCCCGGACAAATCGGTCGTTTAATCGATGGCCTACAGGTGGGAGTTGATCGAGCCGAAAGACAACCCGGTTCTAACAAACTTGAGCGAGCAATTAAATCCAATGTTAACTATCAAGTAGAGAAATTAGGCAAATCCCCAGTTATCGGTGAATTAGTGGACGGCAAACAATTAAAAGTTGTCGGAGCCTACTATGATCTCGATAGCGGAAAAGTGAGTTTAATTTAGTCAATTCCAGATTAGTCATCGTGTTGGTTGGCTAATCGTTTTCTCATCCCAGTCATTGTAAATTCGATCGATACCAATATGCTCAGTACCCTGCTTTGGTTGCCAATAATTGGAGCAATTATCGTCGGTCTTTTCCCCGATAAATTTGCCCCAGCAAAATTACGTCAAATTACCCTCTTTTTTGTTGCCGCCGTCCTCTTTTGGTCTTTATATCTGCTGACCCAATATAACTTAACCAGCAATGGCTTTCAATTTTCTGAATACCGCGAATGGGCAAAACCAATCGGTTTAAGTTATAACCTCGGAGTCGATGGTTTGTCCTTACCGTTAATTATTTTAAACTGTTTCTTGACAGGAATAGCTATCTATAGTAGCGAAGAAAAAATAGATCGTCCCCGACTTTATTACATCCTAATCCTCCTGATTAACGCCGGGGTTTCTGGGGCATTAATGGCCAAAAACTTGCTGCTGTTCATCGTTTTCTATGAACTAGAATTAATCCCCTTTTATCTGATGATTGCTATCTGGGGAGGCGAAAAACGTGGCTATGCTTCGATTAAATTCCTTCTCTACACTGCTGTCTCCGGGTTATTAGTCCTAGCGGCATTTTTAGGCATCGGTTTCCTCAACGGTGGTACTTTTGACTATTCCTCCCTCTCGACCGCCGATTTCTCCCAAAAAACCCAATTACTGCTCTTAACTCTGCTGTTAGTGGGATTTGGCATCAAAATCCCCCTCGTACCTCTCCATACTTGGCTACCGGATGCCTATACCGAAGCTTCCCCCGCTACAGCAATTTTATTAGGTGGTATCCTCGCTAAACTCGGTACTTATGGCTTAGTTCGCTTTGGTCTGCAATTATTCCCCGAAACTTGGTCTTTAATCGCCCCCGGACTGGCAATTGTCGGCGTTATTAGCGTTATTTACGGGGCCTTGAGCGCTATTGCCCAAAAAGACATTAAACGCATGGTGGCCTACAGTTCGATCGGTCACATGGGCTATATACTGGTAGCAGCCGCCGCCGGCACGGGTTTAAGCGTCCTTGGTGCCGTCGCGCAAATGATTAGCCACGGTCTCATTCTCGCCCTCTTATTTTATCTGGTGGGCATTGTCGAACGCAAAGCCGGAACTAGAGATTTAGACGTTTTAAACGGTTTAATGAACCCAATTCGCGGTTTACCCCTGGTTAGCGCCCTGTTAATTCTCGCCGGTATGGCCAGCGCAGGTATCCCCGGATTAGTGGGATTTGTGGCGGAATTTATCGTTTTTCAGGGTAGTTTTTCCCGTTTCCCCGTGCAGACGGTTCTCTGTATCATCGCTTCCGGTTTAACGGCGGTTTACTTTGTTATCCTGCTTAATCGCACCTGTTTTGGTAAATTGGATAACAAACTTGCCTACTATCCCAAAGTCTTGAAATCGGAAACTATCCCCGCTTTTGTCCTAATGGTATTAATCGTCTTTTTAGGTATTCAACCCAATTATTTAGTCCGTTGGATTGAACCCACCACTAACTCGATGGTTGCCAGCTTATCGGGAGAAGCAAAACCTAGTTTTGTCTTCAAAAAATCTCCGCAAAAGTCCTCAAAAACCAACTGGTTGAATCGGGGTAAATTTTTGAGTAATAGTTAGTTATCCCTTGCTGTTTCCGAATTATTGTAACCGCCGCTAATTACTTTACCTAAAACTATGACTGGGACATTAATCAAAGCCAAACTTCCCCCTTCTACTCACGAATTTGCCGAAATTATCCAGCGTTTAGAAGCGGGTGGATCCATGTTACCGGATACTCCCGAAAACCTGATGCAAATTATCGGCATTTATAAAGCTTATGCTGTACCGATGGATTTTTATTGGCGTGATCTTCTCTACATTGCCGAAAGAGTTTTCTTGGATCCTTTGCCCTTTTTTAAATATTTTCTGCCCCAAGAATACCTAGACCTACAAAATCATTACGCTGGCGATAATGCCGATTTACGCATCTGGCGCGGCACAGGTTCTGCTCACCCTGAATTGTTAGAATTCATGGATAAAGGTAAAACCCAAAAAATGCCCAGATTAATCCATCATCTTTGGCATGACCGAATTAATATGGAATTTGCCGAAGCTTGTATGCAAGCCATGTTATGGCATGGCCGCGATATGGGTTTGGGTTTATTTGATGCCTATCTTGATTCAGAAGAATATCGCCAAAATGCCGACCGCGCTATTAAGGCCTATTTCAAGAAAAATCCCGTGATGATGAAACTTTATGACCTGTTCCCCGATATGTTCTTGGAACAGGTGCGGATGATGTCCTATTACTCCAATTTAGGACTATTCTGGGAAGTGATGGCCCCGGTGTTTTTCGAGATGTCTGATATCTACGATGAAGGCGGGTTTAAAGGTGTTCCTGATGCTATGAATTTCCTCGTTAATGGCATTTTTGCCATCGCTGGCCGGCCAATTTATCATCACGTTTATATTGATGGTCAATGCTACGAAATTATCCCCAAATCAAAGGCTTTTACTTGGCTTTATGAAGCGGCTTTACCCTATGTGGAAGCAGTCTTTTATCGTACTGCTCCCTTCCGGGGTACAAAGTCCTATAATGCCCAAGCAAAACAGGTTCCCTACCAACAAAAAGACTTTCACTATGGCATTCTTTACGCTGATGTTTTCCCCGTGGGTACTGCGGGAATTCCCCCCACATTGTTAATGGATGATATGTATCATTTCTTGCCCCAATATCTGATCGATTACTATCAGCAACACTGCCGGGGGGAAGACGATATTTTGATTCAATTGGGCATTAGTTTTCAGCGATCAATGTATAATGTTACTTCGGCAGTTATTCAAGCTCTACGCACTGCTTTGCTCTATCCCCTCGACGATCCTAATCCCAAACATTTACTCAAAAATCGTCAATTCTTTGAGGCACAAATGGACAGATTTAAACGTCCCGAAGCGCGTCTTAGAGATATCCAAAGTCCTAATTATCGTTGAGGTTTTTTGATTACTTTTCTGGTGGGTTTATAGCCCACCTTTTTTGATATAATGAGATGACCGACACCCAACCTCAAAAAAGATGACCACTTTTCCCATCATCGATAATAACGAGTCCTGTGCGGATGAGGTAAAATTTCCCCCCAGGGATATCTGGAGTGAAGAACCCTCCTTGGAAAGCTACGCTCATTTACAACAAATTCTGATTTTACTTCAGTCTTTAGAATGGTTATGGCAAGATCGTAATGATTATTTTGCCGCCGCTAATTTGAGCATTTATTATAGTCCTAATCAGAAAAAATCCGAGGATTTTTGCGGGACAGATTTTTTTGTCGTTTTGGGAACAGAAAGACGCTTAGAGCGAAAAAGTTGGGTAGTTTGGGGAGAAGGGGGCAAATATCCCGATGTTATCGTGGAAATTTTGTCTCCTAGTACCGCCAAAATAGATCGCGGCGAGAAAAAACAAATTTATCAAGATATTTTTCGCACTCCCGATTATTTTTGGTTCGATCCTGAAACCTTAGAATTACAAGGATTTCGGCTCATGGAAGGGCAATATCAAGCAATTGAACCGACGGACAGGGGTTGGCTATGGAGCGATCGATTAGGCTTATTTCTGGGTATTTATCAACAACAATTACGCTATTTTAATAGGGAGGCTGAATTAATTCCTACCCCCGCAGAAGTGGCTAAACAGGAACGTCAAGAGAAGGTTTTAGCTTTACAACAAATAGAACAATTAAAATCTCGTTTACGGGAGTTAGGAGCCGATTTAGAAGGTATTTAGAGCCAGTTTTTTTCAGGAGAAACAGGGAAATTTTCCCTAAATTCCCTCACCCCCGACCCCTCTCCCATTTAGATAGTCAACAGCCTAGTATTTTTTGCCTCTTGTCTGACTGGGAGTCACAAGTCTAAGCTAAGAATAGCCTGCCAACCCGTCCCGACCACCGGATAAATTATAGAATGAACGATCCTCACGCTAATTCTCCCGCTCAATCCTCAGAAGAGACAATAGATGAAACCAATTGGGTAGATCTGGGGGAGGAAGGGAAACCCCTAGATAAACCCACTGCTAAACCTATGCAACCATCTCCCCTCAAGTCTATCTCTACTCTGATCACGGTGGAGACGGCTTTTTTGGCCAGTGCTACCAGTTTAATCTGGTTAATTGATTATTATTTTCCCCTCGGACCGTTATTAAGGGTTTTCTTCCCGATTCCTATCGCTTTAGCCTATTTACGTTGGGGCGCTCGTTGTGCCTGGATGACAGCATTAGTTTCTAGTTTACTTTTGTCGGTGTTGATGGGACCGACTCGCAGTATTGTCTTTTTGATTCCCCACGGCTTGATGGGGGTACAATTGGGGCTATGCTGGCGCCGGGGTGCGCGCTGGGAATTTTCTATCTTGACTGGGGGACTGTTGGGGGCGTTTGGCTTATTCTTTCGTTTTTGGCTATTTTCAATTCTTTTAGGCGAAAATCTCTGGTTATATGTGATTACCCAAGCGACTAATTTTATTGATTGGATTTTTACCCAGTTAGGGATTCTCGCTAAACCGACGCTCCTGCAAGTGCAATCGGTAGCAGTTGTAGGCATATTTGTCAATAGTTTATTATACTTATTTGCCGTGCATTTAGTGGCGTTATTAGTTCTTGATCGCCTTGGTAATCCGATTTCTCGTCCGCCCAAATGGGTGCAGGTCATACTAGATTATGAGTGATTATTTAGCGCTTTATCGTCGGTATCTCCAGTCAATTAATCCTGCACTGGATGGAGAGTTTTTAATCGCAGAAAATCTATCTACTAATTGGGATGAACCGGAAACGGCTTTAGATTTTCATAATTGTGCGGTGATGGCTTTAATTGAAGCGGAAAATTCCCCAATGCGATCGATGTATGTGGAGATGGCTTTTCAATCTCTGCAAAGGGTCCTAGAAATGGCGGTTTATCCCCTCACTACTGCCCATTTAGCTCTAGTTTATTATCTAGTCGGCGATCGAGATTTAGCGGCACAAAATGCTTTTAATGCTTTAGTCCAAGTGCTATCATCGGTTAATGCTAATTATCCCCTGGGGTTAATTTATTATTTTCCTGCCCATAACCGACAGGAATTATTCAGGGATTTATTGGAGACTGCTAATTATAACGAGCAAACCCTGATTTTATCTACAGAAATATTATATCGCTCATCTCTGGCTTTTTATAATAAAAATGGGTTAAGATTTCTGGAATTAGCTAATCATGTTAACCCCAATTCTTGTCATCTCAATCGTCAATTAGGTATCGCCAAATTAATTAATCAACAGCTAGAAGGTTTATTTCATCTCCATCGCGCCGTTAATCTCGATCCGGAAGATGCTGGCAATTTGCAAGCCCTTTATTTAGCCTATCGGGGATTAGGACAACAACAATTAGCTAATTTTTGGTTAGAAACAGCGAAAGTAACGAGTAAAAGTTGGACAAATTTAGATGTAAATCAGCCCTTTACCTATCTCGATTTTGAGCGGGATATTACCCTAGCTGTAGAAGCAAGTTTTCGCAGTTTTGTCACGGGAGTTTTACTCGCCCAAGGGGATTGGTTTGAAGCAGAAATGGAATTTTGGCGCCATAGTATTAGGGAAGGAATGACGGTTATTGATGTGGGTGCTAATGTCGGAGTTTATACTTTTAGTGCCGCTCATCGAGTCGGTAAGACGGGAAAAGTTATCGCTATTGAACCTTTTTCCCAATGTATCCAGTTGCTAGAAGAAACCTGTCGGGTTAATCAATTTTCTTGGGTTTATCCCTGTGGAGGAGCAGCCAGTAATCAAGGGGGAAATGTTTATTTATCTCTTGAGCAAGCTAGTGAATTAAATGAAGTCGTTACCGATGCAACCCAATTAAAGTCAGAAAATTACGAACAAGTTCCCTGTCTTACCCTCGATAGTTTAATTGATACCTATCAGTTAGAAAGGGTGGATTTGCTTAAAATTGATGCGGAAGGCCACGAATTACCGGTTTTAGAAGGTAGTCAACTTTTAATTGAGCGTTTTGCCCCGATTATCCTCTACGAAAATATTGCCGGTAATCAAGGCAGTAATTTGGCAGCAGCCCGATGGTTAGAGGGGAAAGGTTATCGACTATACCGTTATCGTCCCTACCTGCAAGAATTGCTAGAAATCGAGTCAGAAGCCGATTTACAGGGAATTTTGAACGTTATCGCCCTGCCTGAACGGGAATTAAGGGATTAAGGAGACCGTCAATCCGGTCATCTCATCAATAATCCGCTTCAAAACCTTGCGTCTTCATCGGCCCGCGTCCTGTAGGGGCGAAGCATTCGGGCAATAACCTATCGGTGAAACCATAGATTTTCTATCCGAATGCTTCGCCCGTACTTTTTCAGCAAACCCTAGCTAGACTAGCGGGTTAATTAATGCTCTTAGAAAGCCAAAAGGGGATAAAAAGGGAATTTTAGCCGAAAAAGTCAGCCTGAAAATGGTTAAAACCCCACACCCCACACCCTACACCCCACGAGAAACTTTTTCAGCCAACCCTACTTATCATCTTGTCAGAGAGTGACCGAGTGAGTTATAGTCGTCTATAAGACTCGATTAAAGCATTTCTTAAAAGAATCGTGGTTTTTGGAAAATCGAAAAGTGCGCTATTTTCCCTTCCACAGAAACCCGTTGCCGAGGGGAGTAACTCAAAAACTCCTTTTTTCCTAGATTCTGATAGACAGAAACGGCGGAAACGGATAAAAAATGCTGTTATCGAGCAAGACTCAGGGATTAATTGAAAATCTCGTCTCCTGGCTGTGCTTACCTAATTGTGGGTCAAGCTGGCACTTGCCAAACAGACCTAACAACTGAAACCAAGACTCAGTTCCCATGTCTGAGGGGCAGATCAATATCAAGATGAGGCTTTAACGATGCGGACTCATCTTCTTAGAACTTTCTTAACAAGACCAGATTTCCAGAAGTAGCCTCAAAGCATAGACAAATAGCCCATGGTCCGTCGCTTTTGAAACCGAAAGATTGAGGAAATTGAATGCCAAAACAAATAATCATAGCCGAACAACACCATATAGCGGCTGTTTTTTGGGAAGATCAAATTCAGGAATTAGTTGTAGCCACAGGTAATCAGCAGGTGGCCGACATCTATCTAGGATTAGTAGAAAATGTCATCCCCGGTATAGATGCAGCCTTTGTCAATATTGGCGATGCGGAACGTAATGGCTTTATCCATGTCACCGACCTGGGCCCCTTAAGACTGAAAAAAACCGCCGGTGCTATCACGGAATTACTGGCCCCCCAGCAAAAAGTGCTGGTACAGGTAATGAAAGAACCCACCGGCAACAAGGGACCGCGGCTAACGGGAAATGTCACTCTTCCCGGTCGTTATCTGGTATTGATGCCCAATGGTCGCGGGGTGAATCTTTCCCGTCGCATCCGCAGTGAAGACGAGCGCTCCCGTTTACGAGCTTTAGGGATTTTGGTCAAACCGGCGGGGATGGGGTTGCTGGTACGCACCGAGGCCGAAGGCAAAGCGGAAGAAGCGATTATCGAGGATTTGGAATTTCTGCAAAAACAGTGGGAGAGCATCCAACAGATGGCCGTCAGCACCCGCGCCCCGGCCCTGCTTAACCGGGATGATGACTTTATTCAAAGGGTTTTGCGGGATATGTACAGTGCCGACGTCAATCGCATTGTTGTGGATAACCCGATGGCGGTAAAACGAGTTAAACAGCAATTGACGAACTGGGGCGGCGGCAAAGCTCTCGAAGGGGTTTATATCGACTCCCATCGGGAAACCCAGCCAATTCTCGACTATTTCCGGGTTAACGCCGCCATTCGCGAGGCCCTGAAACCCCGGGTTGATTTACCCTCCGGCGGCTACATTATCATCGAACCGACGGAAGCTTTAACGGTAATTGATGTTAACTCCGGTTCCTTTACCCGTTCGGCCACGGCCCGAGAAACCGTACTCTGGACTAATAGCGAGGCCGCCACAGAAATCGCCCGACAACTGCGCTTGAGAAATATCGGCGGCGTGGTGGTGGTGGACTTCATCGATATGGATTCCCGTCGCGACCAGTTGAAACTGTTGGAATTGTTTAACAAGGCCCTGAAAAGCGATAAGGCCCGGCCCCAGATTGCCCAATTATCGGAATTGGGGTTAGTGGAATTAACTCGTAAGCGTCAGGGGAAAAACATTTATGAATTATTCGGCAAAACCTGTGACCATTGCGGCGGACTGGGCCATTTAGCCCATCTACCGGGAGAGGGCAACGCCATCGCTCTGGAAACCCCCACTCTTAGCCGCGCGGAAAAAGAAACCCTTGTCGTTGCCCCGATTAATACAAAAGTTCTGCCCGATAAGAGCGCTCCTAGCGTTGCGGCGGCCGAACCCTATCTAGAAGTTTTCTCCGAATTTGAGGCCGAAGAAAACGCTCAAGAGATGGATCTTTCCTTCCATCCCAATTATCAAGAACAGGTTAATAATTCTCGCCGTCGTCGTCGTCGTCGTCCCTCGGAACTATTACTAAAAGAGGAACGGAGCGAAAAAGCCTCTACTAACGGTGTTAACAACGAAATCGAGCCGGAATCAGAACCCCAACGCTTTGAGGAAAAACGAGAACGCCCGGCCCGTCTCTCGAAACGGGGAGAAGATGCCAGCACCGCCAAAAATATCCCCGTCAGCGAACGGGAGCGGGTTTCCGTGGAAATGACCCAGGTAGAACAGGAAGTTTATTCTTTAATGGGCATTTCTCCCCTGATTCTGGTGGATAAGGAGTTTAAAGACCCGAAATCGGTGATTGTTTCCGTGAAACTGGCAGGGGAAAGAGAAGTGGAAAACCCAGAAAAGTCTGCCATTCCTGAAATATCCTTGACTCCCACCCTAGAGGCCGAGGTCGCACCGGTCGAAGGGATGGAAACCAGCGAGGAATCCGAAAATCGCCCCCTGGTGCGCCGTCGTCGTCGTCCCACCACTGGCGAAGTTAGTCAGGAAATCAACCAAGAAGCTAGTGTGCCAGTGACTTTTACCCCCGAACCGATTACGACCGAAACTCCAGTTTTTCTCGGTGAAGTCATTCCTTTCGAGACCCCGGTGAGCGCCGAGGTGACAGAGGAGCGACAAATAGAGGCTGAAACCACGGTGCTGCGTCGTCGTCGTCGTCGTTCCTCCGCCACTGCCGATGAGTCATGAGCGAAGAACCCTTAATTGCCAGTGTCGATGAAGTGGGGCGCGGGGCTTTATCTCAAATGTCGGGGTGAAGACCGGAAGCGCTTAGTGCGACGGGGGTGTCAATTTAATCGTGCCAGAATCTCCCCCATTAGTTGTTGAAGTGTTGCGGGTTGGCATTGAGCCTATTCCTGTTGAGCCTCGTCAATGTCTTTAACTAATTCTGCTTTTTTTTGACCTCCCAAGCAATTTTTTAACTTAGTGTCAGCAGAAGTCCCTCGCTTGAGCGCTTCGGGGATGAATGCTGACTTTGTATATAGACAATTCTCAAAAACCGATGCTCTAACAAATAGATCTTGACCACTATTCCTTACGCGATAACCGAGCTTCGGCGGGGTCGTGTTGCCAGAAAAAATCTGGGTCTTAGGAACTAGGACGGATGCCTGTGCAGGGAGGGTAAGACTTGCTATCTTTCGAAGTAGAAAGCGCATCCCATTGAAGCAGGAAGCTCTCAACGACCTTGAGAGTAGTTCACAATGTGAATAATTTGCTCTTGATCTTCTGGGGGAAGTTGTTCGGTTGCTAGAGGAGACCGCACACAACAAGAAAACCGTGGCTGACGATGAGGATATCGTAGGTGTAGCGAGACGCAGAACGGCAATACCTGGGAGCGGAGTCCCAAGAGCCGCCACGGAGTATCATGAATGACTGATTGGTTATATAGCTATCTAACCATGCAATGCTGCCAGGTTGGGCTTCGGCCGTGAGCTTTTGCCGAACGGTTGAAGCATGAAACCCAACGCCCGCTCATGTTACGAAGTGCGCTAACCCATCCTACAAATAATTGTGCCTCCCTACTTAAAAAAACAATATCCGAGCCGTTATCTAGTCATCGCTACCACTAATGTCAAACATTTTCAGGGATTCGCAGAAGCTTTAAATTGGCAAGATATTAACCTATAACAGCTTTGATCTTGATCATTTTTTCACTTTAACTACTTAGTCTTATGCAGTTTATTGATCGCGCCGAAATAGAAGTGGAAGGGGGTAAGGGAGGTGATGGAATCGTCGCTTTCCGTCGGGAAAAATACGTCCCCGCTGGCGGCCCGGCCGGAGGTAATGGGGGAAAAGGTGGTTCGGTGATTTTTGTGGCCACTCAGAACCTGCAAACCCTGCTAGATTTCCAGTACAGTCGCTATTTTAAGGCCGATGACGGCAAACGGGGCGGCCCGAACAACTGCACCGGGGCCAACGGTAGCGATCGCATTATTAAAGTTCCCTGTGGTACAGTGGTTTACGATCTCGATAGCGAGGCAATTATCGGCGATTTGGTCACTCCCGAACAGACTTTAATCGTGGCTGCCGGGGGAAAAGGGGGATTAGGCAACCGCCACTTTTTAAGCAATAATAACCGCGCACCCGAATACGCTTTACCCGGTTTAGACGGAGAAAAACGCCATTTACGCCTAGAATTGAAGTTATTAGCGGAAGTAGGACTGATCGGGCTGCCCAATGCGGGAAAATCAACCCTAATCTCGGCTGTTTCCTCTGCTCGTCCCAAAATCGCCGATTATCCCTTTACGACTCTTATCCCTAACTTGGGAGTGGTACGCAAACCCACAGGAGACGGGACGGTATTCGCCGATATTCCTGGATTAATCGAGGGAGCGCACCGAGGAATCGGCCTAGGACACGAATTTTTACGCCATATCGAACGCACGCGCCTGTTAATTCATCTTGTCTCCTTGACAGCAGAAGACCCGATCGCCGATTATCAAATTATCCAAGGAGAATTGGCCGCCTATGGTCGAGGCTTAGAAAAGCGATCGCAAATACTGGTTTTCAACAAAATTGATGCTGTGGACGAGGAAACGATAGATAACTATCAAAAGCAGTTTGCTAAAATAACCAATGCCGAGATTTTGACTATTTCCGCCGTGACAGGAGCCGGATTAACCACTCTACTCGCCAAAGTTTGGCAGCAATTAGAGCAACTGGAGAGGGTCGAGGATGAAACCCCTTCCCTGTTTTCCTAAAATCGCTCGTTAGTTGTTGAGCTGCCGGGGTGCGGGTGGTCGTCGATTGCTCGGTCTTCTTTCCGTACCTTCAAAGTTACCATTAGAACGACGGGTGCGGCGCTGTTCGCCTTCATTTTCGGCCGCATAGACTTCTAGATAAAGAGAGCGACCCGCACTCGCGGCCGCCATTTCTAGGGTAGTTCTAATCGCCTGTAAATTGCGTCCTCCCCGGCCGTAAACTTTGCCTTTATCGGCATCATCGAAGGCTACACGCACCCAAAGACGTTGATTTTCCTTACAGCGCTCGATATCCAATCTCAGACTGGCCGGCTCTTCCAAAAACGGCTCGATAATAAATTTCACCAGTTCGAGATAATTGGGGGTACTAGGCATTGATTTTCTCGAAAATTTTCTGTTTGGTGAGAATGCCGCGCACGGTGTCCGTCGGTTGCGCTCCTTGTTGTAAGCGTCGGATGATTCCTTCTTCATCCAGACGCACTTCATCGGTGCGGGGATTGTAAAATCCTAATTCCTCTAGGGGACGACCATCGCGACGACTGGTGCTAACGGCCGCAACGATACGATAACTGGCTTCGCGTTTTTTACCAAAGCGTTTTAGACGTAATTTGATCATGGTTACTCAAAAATTCTCCTTTCCGATTCTAACTCATCCTGGCGGTATTTCCACAAGTGGCGATCGAGGGAACCGGTCGGCAGCCATTGCATATTCATTGAAAATAACGCCGAAAGCGCGGGTCTAAATGGTCTTTTTTGCGGCGATTACAGGATAAACAAAGGGTTTGCAGGTTACTAATGTCGTTACTGCCACCTAAAGCTAAGGGAATTATATGATCTCTGGAAAGTTGGGCTAATTTTTCGGGTTTACCGCAACTCTGACATTGATAATTATCCCTTTGATAAACATATTTTCTCACTTCGATCGGAATCGGTATTCTCGGAGTTTTTGCCATGATAATTACAGCAGGAGACAGGAGATTGCTTTAATTTATTTTCCTCATTACCTAATTAGGGCTGGCGCATCTTCATCGGCCCGCGTCCTGTAGGGGCGAAGCATTCGGGCAATAACCTATCGGTGAAACCGTAGATTTTCTATCCGAATGCTTCGCCCGTACTTTTTCAGCAAACCCTAATTAGGTTTTCAGGAATTGAAGTTAGTTTTTTCGGGATTTTCTCGCAGCATTTGCCGAATCTCCTCTAGGGGTGATTCTGGTTCCAGTAGTCTATTTTCGGGAATAAATTCTAGGGTGATTTTTATTTGACGAGTTTCATTGAAATCGTTAAAGCCTTGATTTCTGATTTCTTTAAATAAAATATCATATTCACTAGAATTACAATGTATATACGGACTTTTTGAAAGTTTTTCTAAAACACTAGAAAAAGTACATTCTCCAGAAGTTTTAACTTTTCCTGTTCTCCAGTCTTTCTCCCCCAGTATTAATACTTTACAATCCTTCCCTTCACTCGGATAATGAAACCATTCAATTTTATTAATTTGACCAAATGTAGAAGAACGGTCTGATATATTTGTTCTTAGTCTTCCATAGGAAGTATATTTGCCGATATACTTCAAAAAATCTTCTTGGATTTTTCCCTAAATTTTCTCACTAAAATAACTTCTTCATTTTCAAACATCAATACACTATTATCATCTTCGATAATAATTTTCCGAGAGTTGTTAAAAGTATCAAGATTCATTCTTTTGCTCCTTAATTATTCCCTATTCAATCATAATAACATACAAATTTACTCTAGGGGTGATTCTGGTTCTTGTTCCAATGGGCTATTTTTAGGAATAAACTCTAGGGTAATTTTTATTTGACGAGTTTCATTGAAATTTTTAAAGCCTTGCTCTTTTAATATTTGTAATAATTGCGAGTAGTCATATTCTTGATGGGCTAATTTTTCTAAAATAGGAGAAAAATCACATTGACCATAAACTTTAATTTTACCTTGTCTCCATTGTTTTTCTCCTAAAATTAATAGATTTAATATTTGTCCATCTCTCGGATAATAAACCCAATCTAGTTTAGCTATCTGACCACAAATGTAACTTTTCGATTTTAACATTAAACCATCGAGAACGAAGTCAGAAATATAGTCTTCTAATTCTTCAATTATTTGATTTTTGAATTGATCAACCAAAATAATTTCTTTATTTTCAAACATCAGTAAACTATTATCATCTTCGATAAGGATTTTCTGAGAGTTGTTAAAAGTATCAAGATTCATTCTTTTGCTCCTTAATGACTCAAAGATAAATTACTCGTACTCAACTAAACTAGCGTAGTTATTACCCTCCGTAAACTTGCCAGCGATGGTTATATTTCCTGAACCAACTTTAACATTACCGAAAAATAAATTCCCTGACTTAGTTAAAGGAGTCCAGTTACCCGATGATTGATCAATGATAACCACATCTAAAGCATTAGGTACTTCAATTTTAAAATTTACCAATTGATTCTTAGTTAATTTGGCTATTGTGGGACTATAAAGATAGGCATTATTTTCTTCAAAAGTAGCATATGTTTTCGGTATAGAAACACCCTTAGCACTACTGGTAATTCGATAAGATAAAGCATGATTAAAGTTATTTTTATCGGATTTATTTTTAGAGAAAACCATCAAATCATAACTTCCAGCTTGGGGGAAGGAAACTTTAATTGTTGCTTGTCCATTGACTCTTTGAATTAAGGGTAAATGGCTATTTATAGGTAAATTATTTTGCTGCAATTGAGCATAAATATGGGTGTGAGTAGGAACTTGTAAAATAACTTCTGTTATTCCTGAAGACTGGATATTATAACTATTGTGATTGACTAATTTTATGCCATCTCGAAAAAATTGTGATGTCACAATCGGCCAATAATCAAATTGTTGTTTTCTATAAACTTTCGGTAATAATTGCCACTGAGTTTGTTCGGGGAAATGACTATAAATTAATTGTGCGGGTGGAGTAGCAAAATAATGAGGATTAAATTGCCGTTGAAATTGATTGTTATTGACTACTCCTGCACCCCAAGTTGCATCAATTAGATACCAAGCATTATTAATTCTGACAGTATTCCAAGCATGGTTAGCATCACTAGCATTGCCCACTAGATAGCCTAATCCTTTAGCATAACCGATAACAACTGCTGATTTTAATCCCATTTTTTCTGCTAAAGCTTGATAAAGATTGGCATAACCTGAACAGACAGCAAAACGATTTTTGAGAACCACATAAGGACTCGCATCACCGTAATTACCCCTTAAAAAACTTGCCACATCGTAGGTAATATTATGGGTAATCCAAACGTAAATAATGCGGGCTTTTTCTGCTTCTGTTTTGGCATATTTAGATAGAATTGTTGCTAATTCTGATGGAGAATTTCCTTGATAATTGATGCTGCGAGCTAGACGATCAATATTTTGATAATTTCCCTGCCTAACTTGGGGATTATTCCCCGAAATAATTGGCTGAGAAAGTTGCAGATTGTTAGTATTATAAATTAAGTCATTTGCTGGTTTAAATGATTGAAAATTCCTGAGCAGTTGAGAACTTTGGTTTTTAAATGCCATCCCAACGGACATTAAAACTAAAAAGATGAAAATCCCTGGAATTGTCCTTCCCGATTGCCGATTCTTGCGGCGGCGATAATTTCTTTTATAAGCCATGGTTGCTGCTAATAAAAAGTAAAGATTGCCAGTCTTAGTCTGCTCTGATCCTATTATCTCTCAAACCTAACTATTTTTTTGAGATTTTCCTGTGATCTTAATCACTGAGAATTTAAATATTAATCTAGCTAAAGTGTGTTAGTTTTGGCTAACACACCTAAAATTAAGATTAAAGTTTTTACCCTTCTCTAACCGTAAACTTTATCATAATACTCCTGATATTCTTTGGATAACAAAGGCTGCCACCAATCGCGATTATCAAGATACCATTGAATGGTTTTTCTTAATCCCCCCTCTACGGTTTCCTGAGGTTGCCAACCTAATTCGGTGCGAATTTTACTCGCATCAATAGCATACCGGCGATCATGGCCGGGGCGATCCTTAACAAAAGTAATTAAATTCCGAGCAGGTTTCACGGGTAAATCGGGAGCTAATTCATCCATTAACTCACATAACATCCTGACTAAATCGATATTTTTTACCTCGTTATTTCCGCCAATATTATAGGTTTCTCCCGCTTTTCCTTTGTGAATAACTGTATCTAATGCTTGACAATGATCCCGAACATATAACCAGTCCCGAACATTTTTACCATCACCATAAACGGGTAAAGGTTTACCCAAAAGAATATTAATACACATCAAAGGAATTAACTTTTCGGGAAAATGATAGGAACCATAATTATTAGAGCAATTAGTAATAATTGTCGGCATTCCGTAGGTATGAAAATAAGCTCTCGCTAGATGATCACTCCCCGCTTTTGAGGCAGAATAGGGACTATTAGGAGCATAGGGAGTAGTTTCGGTAAAAGCTGGATCATCTACTCCTAAACTGCCATAAACCTCATCGGTGGAAACGTGCAGAAAACGATAGTTATCCGGTTGATGATTACTTAACCAATGTTGCCGAAAACTTTCTAATAGAGTAAAAGTTCCCACCATATTAGTTTGCACAAAAGCTCCAGGACCAAGAATCGATCGATCCACATGGGATTCGGCGGCAAAATGGGCAACTGTATCGATATTTTCACTGGTAAATAATTCATCAACTAAAGCTCGATCGCAGATATCCCCTTGCAGAAAACGGAAATTCTTTCTATCTTTCAGTGTCGCTAAATTATTCAAATTGCCCGCGTAGGTAAGAGCATCGAGAACAATGACACGATCCTCAGGATAATTTTCGCACCAATGATGAACAAAATTCGAGCCGATAAATCCTGCTCCACCAGTAATTACTATGCTTCTAGCTTGATTTTCTGTCGTCATGGCCACCTCTAGCAAAAGTTTGCTACTTATTTTAGGCCTTTTTGCTTCACACTTCTTCATCAAAAGTGATCCGATCGGAGTGATAATCCGGCGGCTCAACGTGAATTAAAATTCTTACAGGGCTAAATTGTTGGGTTAATCTTGCTTCTACCGCTTCCGTGATTGCGTGAGCAGTTTCCACATCTTCAGCGGAGACAACTAGGTGCATTTCTATAAATACCTGTCTTCCCACCACTCCCCGAGACGCGATCGCATGACAATTAAGCACCCCCGGCACCTCCATCACAATTTGATGAATCACTTCAGGAGCGATCGCCATTTCATCCACTAACAAAGGTAAATTCTCCATCAGGACTTTCCAACCACTGCTAAACACCAAAAAAGCGACGGGAAAGGACAAAATCGCATCTAACCATTGTAATTGGGGAATATTAGCCGTATTACCCACCCAAACCCCCACTAAACCCAATAAAACCGTAATTGTCACCCACACATCACTCATGGTATGACGAGCATCGGCAATCAAAATCGCACTACCGACACGCTGCCCCACCGATCTTTCATAATAAGTAACAAAAATATTCACCCCTAAAACGATAATTAATAGCCATAACTCAGGACCAGCAATCTCGACGGGTTTTCCTCCTTTGATAATACGCATGATCGCCCCTTGCAAAATTTCAAAACAGGCAATCCCCAAAAAAGCGGCGATCGCTAAAGCTCCGATCGCTTCGTATTTCAGATGTCCGTAGGGATGATCTCGATCGGGATAGGGAGAGGAAAACCGCATCGCTACCAATCCCAAGACATTGTTAGCACTATCGGTGACACTATGGAGAGCATCCGCTTGTAGACTTAAAGAACCAATCCTCAAACCCACCACCGCTTTGATCGCCATAACCAAAATGTTCAGCAGCAGGGTGATCCAGAGAACTTTTTGGACGGTAGCCCGATTATCTTTTAAAACAGCCACAGGATTATCAGTTATCAGTTATCAGTGATCAGTGTTAATTTTCCCACTCCTATCTCCGTTTTTTTCCTTTTTACTTTTGGCTCTTCTAGAGTACTGGACAGTGCGAAGTTCGGCTCTCTTATTCTTTGTGTGATCAGCTTAACTTACCATAGAAGCGATCAATCTTTGTGTCCTCTGTGTCTGCTGTGGTTCCTTCCACTCCCTCGCCAGCAGGACTGTATCTTAGCATACATTTTACCCACCAAACCCAAGAGAGCCGAAGTTCTTGCCGGGGGAAATCTGACTATCACCAGGATGTTCAGGCTCAAATTTTGGCTAAAGTCGAAGCCTTTGAACGTTTTGTTACTCTCAATGCCCTTGCCCTTGGTTTACTCCAAGTTCTCAGTTGAGAATTGCCTAAGACCATTTGGGTACACTTCGCTGGGGGAGCACTCTTCCCTGCCATGGCTTCCCCAGCGAGCGGATTGCTCTACTCGCCCTGCAACACCCTCGCCCAAGCCTTTTTCCCGCAAAGCCCACCCAGTCTACTTTTGCCTAAATTACTCGCCGCCAAACCCGACCCCATCCCCAATCCTGATCTGCTGGACTTAGCCGCATAACCGTTACTCGATTTCCCATTCTAAACTTCGTAAGTAGGGAGGCACAATTATTTGTAGGATGGGTTAGCGCACTTCGTAACATGAGCGGGCGTTGGGTTTCATGCTTCAACCGTTCGGCAAAAGCTCACGGCCGAAGCTCAACCTACGTTCATCTTATATTTAATTCCACCCACCCACTTACTCTCCAAGAACGAAGAGCCGGATTAAAAAACCTAGAAATCAGATTTTAGGATTGTAAACAAATTGAATATCGATTTTATTTCTCTTGAATTCTCACTCTTGACCTCTCAGCTTTCCGATCTTCTAGAAATTTTCCTTGTTGCCGGAGAACTATGATACAATGACATCAAAAAATAGAGAGAAAATTTTTTTATTATGGACAAGGTGTCCACACCAAGCCGATCAATTGTTATTCCGACTAGAGAAGGATTTGCTGACCACTGGTTTAATGGGCTGACTGAGGTCAAGGGAGAAGTAGAATTTATCTCGGTTCATCCACCAGCAGCACCTAAGTACCCCACGTCCGACCCTAGGGCACAGCAAATAGTCAGTCCCTTGCGGGGGGAAATTATTCAAAGAATTAGTGGGTTAATGAATGCGACAGCACCTTACACACTAACCATTAATTGTGATGAGTTGCTTCATCCCGATATCTTGACCATGGTTCTACAGTATTTCCAGCGATTTCCAGATAGCTGGGTGATGAGACTCTGTACTCAGCGATTTCAGTATGGGGAAACAAAAGAACTGAGCAGTCCCTGGCAACCGCTGCCCCGGATAGAAGAACTAACTGTGTGGGATAAAAGCTCCAAAAATCAGGATGGCTCAGATCGAAGTGGCTACTTAAAGGAAATTCCCATCGTTCCTTTTGACAAAAGAAAGTTAGATTTGATGTGCTTTGTGCGCGAAAGAAAAGATCATCACAGCCCTCATCCTAAAAATTTTGATAAAAAAGTCTGGCTCCCTCAAATGGTACAGGCAACCTGCAAATATATCGTTAGTTTATTTATGGATAGGGAGCATCTCATTTATGCAAGCGAGTAATTATACCTGTCGCTAAAACTGGCTTCTGGCAAGGCTTTCAAAATAGCTTGACATAAAACCTAATTTAGGGCCTACAAAGGTGAAATGCTCCCGTATGGATATATGTGGAATCTGGTGATTACCAATCTCAGGGAAGTTCCCCAAAAATATGTACTTTATCGACTAGGAAAAGAGGGATAGTCAGCTAATCATGATCAACTCACCAATTCTATCAATCGTTACTCCAACTCTGGGCAAATTTTCCGAATATTGGTTGCAACAACTTCTGGCAATTCAAGGGGAAGTAGAATTTATTTGGGTTTATCCTCCCGGGGCAGTTACCCCTTGCGTAGAAGACCCCAGAGTCAAAATTTTTCATAGTCTTTATCAGGGAGAAACAGCCCAGAGAGCCGTCGGTCTTCTCAATGCTTCTGGTCAATATGTGTTGGCTCTCGATGATGATGATTTCTTGCATCCCCAAGTGGTTGCCTTAGCGAAAGATTACTTTGATAATTTTCCCCAAAGTTGGCTCTTACGTCTCCATAAGGGGGGAATTGATTATCTCGATGAGGAAAGAATTAAAGCTCCCTGGCCAGAGCTACCCGCTATCAATCAGTTAAATATCTCTAGAAAAAGACAAGATAAATACCAAGATTTAGTGGAAGTTCCTATCGCTCCCCTGGATAATCCTTTCGAGTTAAGACTAGCTTTATGGCCCTACGCCAAAAGAAAAGATTTTCATGGCTATCATCTAGAACCTTTCAATAATAATATTTGGAAAACAGCCTTGGTGAAAGAAGCCTTAGATGATTTTGTCCGCAGTATGAGGATAGGAGGAATTTTAACTTGGTTGCCTCTCTGGGGATTTGATAGAGCTTTAGGGTTGTTTCTGCAAGCGAAGTTTTTTCAAAAAGATATGTATATCGGCCATTGGATGCCCGAACCCAGTCAAATAAGATATATAGTCAGACCTTATTCCATGAAAACCCCCAGAATTCTTTTTCCTTCCGATGCTTTACTGGTTAAGCGATTTCCCCAGTATGGTTATTTCTGGAATCTTGTCTTCGAGGAGTTATACAATGGCATCAAGACCAAAATCAAAAGTCTCTGGAAAGCATGACTAATTATCGTGCGATACTTTACCAATCTCTTTTTATTTCCCACAGGGTAATCGCACGTCGTTTTGGATAAAATGTAACAGACAGAGGTGACTGAATGTCGTGCCTAGCAGGGCGAACTGACAGGAGTTAATCTGAGAGGAAGCAAAAAGTT
>VYLQ01000098.1_pt1 | contig 24298 bp, 24 predicted proteins | sample 5115351 | NCBI WGS metagenome assembly VYLQ01 (sample SAMN12291776, study PRJNA351875) | freshwater metagenome | isolation source: freshwater lake | place: USA: Michigan, Lansing Lake | collected 2013-08-14 | reverse complement strand
GGGGAGACCACTTCGTGCGCGTTCGTTGCGGGGGAGAAGTGGGAAGGTGGGGGAATTTCAACTAATACCCTAAAACCCTAAAACCCCAAAACCCCAAAACCCCAAAACCCTAAAACCCCAAAACCCCAAAACCCCAAAACCCCAAAACCCCAAAATCTAACACCCTAGTCATTCCCAGACTGAGGAGAGATTTTCAAAGAGGAAATGGCCGCTTCTTCTATGGGGGTTTCTGATGTATTCCTTTCCTGATCGAGAGAAGGGGTTTTCTTGCCGCCAGAACCGCCACTTTTCGGGGGTTTCGAGGAGAGGAATCGGGCCTCGAACTGTTTGATCAGCACATACAACACCGGGACAAGAAATAAACTCAACACCGTTGAAATCAGATAACCGCCTAAAATTGCAGTTCCCAGGGACCAACGACTCATCGCCCCGGCGCCGGAAGCGATAACCAAGGGCAAGAAACCGACTAAACCAGAAATAGCCGTCATCAGAATCGGTCTTAAGCGTTCCGTCGAGGCCCGGGCTGCCGCATCGGGAATACTTAAACCCAAAGTACGGGACTGGTTAGCGAATTCCACGATTAAAATCGCATTTTTAGCCGCTAAACCGATCAACATGACCAAAGCCACCTGAGCATAGATATTATTATTCACCGTCGGGAAGAGACTACCCACTTGTAGGAAATTCGCCCGCAACAGTAAGGCCCCCATGGCACCTAGGATCGCTAGGGGAACGGTAATCATGATGATAATCGGGTCGATATAGCTTTCGTACTGGGCCGCGAGGACAAGGAAAACCACAATAAAGGCTAATCCGAAGATAACCGGGGCAGCCCCGGCGGAAGTTTTTTCTTGGAAAGCTGTACCCGTCCAAGCGTAACCGAAACCGGGCTGCAGGACTTTCCGACAGACATCTTCCATCACTGCGATCGCCTGTCCCGTACTAAAACCGGGGGCGGGATTACCCTGAACGTTAATCGAGGGATAGAGGTTAAAGTTAGTGATAATCGGTGGATAGGTGAAGCGTTTGACGCTAACTAAACCCGATAGGGGAATATTGGCCCCGGTACGGGAACGGACGTAAAGACGGTTAATATCTTCGGGATTAGAACGATAATCCGCTTCTGCTTGGGCAAAGACTCGATACAAGCGATCGCCCAAGACGAATTGGTTGACGAAGTTAGAACCGAGATAGGTTTGCAGGGTGCCGAAAACGGCCTGCATATCGACGTTTTGTGCCTGTAGCTGGTTGCGATTGATGGAAAGTTCCAGCATCGGCGTGTCGGTGGTAAATTGGGTGAAAATTCCCGATAATTCCGGTCTTGTTCGGGCCTCGGCCATGACTTTATTAGCGTTGGCAATCAAAGCGTCCATCGGGAAAGAAGCGCGGTTTTGGATATAGATCTCGAAACCGCCGGTAGAACTTAAGCCATCCACAGGGGGCGCATTAACGGCGAAAGCACGAGCATCTCGGACTTTAGTGGCTAATTGTCGGTTAATTTTCCGGAGAATACCGAAAACTGACTTATCTTCGCCGGGCCGTTCCGACCATTCTTTTAACTTGACAAAAAATAGCCCTTGGTTACTGCCAGTTCCGGCAAAACTAAAGCCCGCCATACCGACAAAGTGTTCCACCTCTTCGATATCGGCGAGAATTTCTTCGTTAATCTGACGGATAACCCGGTCGGTGTAGCGCAGGGAAACCCCGGGGGGTGCTTGCACCAAAACGAAGGCATAACCTTGGTCTTCTTCGGGGATAAAACCCTGGGGAGTGGTGCTATAACTCCAAGCTGTGAGAAAGAGGGCGGCGATAAAAAAGGGTAACACCAAAAAACGGATGCGGATCAGAAATTCGATCGAGCGTCGATAACCTTCTTTAACTGCGTTGAAACCCCGATTAAAGCCTGCGAAAAACAGTCCCAAGGGTCCGCGGGTGCGTTGGGGCGGTTTCATGATAATCGCCGACATGGAGGGGGAAAAACTGAGGGCGTTAAAGGTGGAGATGATAATTGAAGCGGAGATGATGACGGCAAATTGTCGATAAACGATCCCCACCGTACCGGGGAAGAAGGTGACGGGAATAAACACCGCTAGTAGTACAAGAGAACTAGCAATAACCGCCGAGGTTAACTCGCCCATGGCATCGAGGGCAGCTTGAAATGGCCGCATTCCCTGCCGTAATTTTTCCGATACCGCTTCTACGATCACGATGCCGTCGTCCACCACTAAACCGGTGGCCAGAATGACGGCAAACAAGGACAGGTTATTGAGAGAATAGCCTAAAGCCAGGGCAACGGCCATGGTTCCGATCAAAGATACGGGAATAGCGATCGCCGGAATGATCGTGGTGCGCCAATCCTGAAGGAAGATAAAAATCACCAGAATAACCAGTAAAATCGCCTCCACCAGAGTGCCAAAGGCTTCTTCCAGGGAAGCGGCTACAAAAGCCGTATTATCGAGGGTGATGGCGATATTTAACCCCGGGGGGAAACTTGGTTCTAGTTCCGCCATTTTTTCTTTTACCAGTTTGGCAGTATTCCAAGCGTTGGAACCGGGTAACTGATAGACGATATAAACAACGGCGGGGGATTTGTCGAAATAGGCGGCGGTACTGTAGCTTTCGGCTCCGATTTCTGCCCGTCCTACGTCTTTAATTCGGATTAAATCGCCATTTTCCCCCACTTTGACGACGATATTTTCCGCTTCCTCCCCGGTGGCAACCCTACCAACGGCGCGAATGGCGATCTGGAATTGCTGATCCTCGGGACTGGGATCACCGCCAATTGTCCCTGCACCCACCTGAATATTCTGTTCTCGGATTGCCTGTACCACTTCGAGTGCCGATAGCCCCCTAGCGGCTAAGGCATCAGGATTAAGCCAAAAACGCAGGGCGTATTCCCTCTCCCCGATGATGGTTGTACTACCAACCCCCTCGATCCGGCGAATCTCCGCATCGATAACCCGATCAACAAAGTTACTTAAAAAGACCGTATCGTAGGGATAATTGCCCTTTTCGTCCGGTTTGGCGGAAATCCCGTAGGCAAGGGTAACGCTGGGGGATTGGGTATTGGTGGTCACCCCCTGCCGGTTCACTTCTTCCGGTAAACTAGCGGCGGCGGTACTGACGCGGTTTTGTACCAAGACTTGGGCAATGTTACGATCCATTTCTACTGGGAAATAGACATTCACTGTACTTTGTCCCGTGTTGGTACTCTGGGACTGCATATAAACAATCTGTTCTGTCCCGTTAATCTGCCGATCGAGTACCGTGGTAACGTTATCCTGTACGGTTTTGGCATCGGTTCCCAAATAGTTGGCATTTACCGCTACCTGAATAAATGCCAACTGGGGCAGTTTTTCTAGGGGTAAAAAGGGAATAGCGATCGCTCCGATCAAAACGATTAAAATCGAGCAAACCGTGGTCAGAACGGGTCTTTTAATGAAAGTATCGGCAATACTGAGGATCATAGGGCGTTACTGGTTCATTTTTTCTAGGATAGTTGCGGCGGTGGGAGATTTACGAGTCAGATAGTTAAATATTAATAGTTTAAAGATGGTATCTAGGATAACGGGAACAGTGGCCACAAACAAGCTAATAAATGTAATATTTTCCCGCCAACCAAAGTGCCGGAACAAAGTTTCTAAGATTACCGTCCAACCCTCCGCCGAGTGAAACCCGACAAATATATCGGTAAAGAGAATAAAGATAAAGGCTTTGGTGATATCATTTAAGCTGAGAAAATAACGACTAACATAAGCTCGTGTAATTGTCAATTGTTGACGACCCAAAATTAAGATAGCAATAAAGGCTATTAATCCAGTAATATCGGAGAGCAAGTTTTTCCACCCATCTTGACTTTCATAACCCGCTTCTCTGAATAATTCCTCCACCTGTTCCCGAAAGGTTTCTTCTGATTCATGTCCTGCTTTTGCTACTCCTAAAACGTGCTTGATTTCTTCAATTTCTTGAAGTCTAGCAAATTCCCTGAGATATTTTTCGCCTATTTCCTGAGAAATATAAACTTCTGATATTTTCGCTCTATCCACACCGAAATAGTTTAAAACAGGGCTAAAAATAAAGTTTCTACTAATAACCTGCACCAAGAGAGGAACTAAAATAATAATCAGGATAAAACGAATAGCGATGCGCTGCTGTTGTCGTAGGGTACGGAGTTGTTTGATGACAGTTTGTTCGTATTCGGGGGTTAATTCTTGCCGGAAGTTAAAAAATTTATTACTGGTTGCAGGAGAAATTGTCTGGTTAGTTTTATCGCTAGAGCTATCACCAGTGAGATTCGCTTTAGGCAAATTTGGGGTTTGATTATTCGGTAATGGGGGCAGCAATTCCTCTAAGTCTAGGCGATATTTACCGATAATATCCTCGATCGCTTTTAAAGTCCCTAGGATGTTATTATTTTCTGGGTTAGTTTGCGGGTTAAGAAAATTACCCAGACGCACTTGAGTTAAATCGAGACGTATCTGGAATAATTCTCGTTCTAGGGTACTTTGAAAGTAATCATAAACACTTTTTCCTCCCACGGCAGCCGGGGAAATTTTTTGTCCCCCAAAATGTTTATCTTCGATCACTTTAATTTTCAGCGCTCTCTGATAAGCTGATTCTAGGGCCACTAAAGAGCGTCTTTCTACCCATTGATTAACTCGATTCCAAGGCACGGCTATAATCCTCGCTTTTCTGTCATCACAATCACCACGGTAAGCTATCAGCGTTGGCTAGATATCCACTTTCGAGAAATATCCATAATATTACATTTTGAGCGCAGGTGATGCACTCCCACCACTGGGGAAATAATATTATTGTAGGGGCGAATTGCCTTCGCCCTCTTTGACAACGTTTCTCATCAAGATAAAGTGTAACCTAATTTGTTATCGACCACCGATGACTGACTCCCTAAAACGAAAACTTCCTAGCTCACCATTAAGATAACTGCTATCATTAAACTTAGCAATAACTTTTAGATATTGAATGTTCCTCGACAAATAAACTATAGTTACTTTGAAAGATTTCAGGAGTAAATTTATTAGCCTGTTGCCGACAATTTTCTGGAGCAATTTTATCACCGTGATCGACAAAATATTTAACCGCTTCTACCAAAGATTGGGGATTTTGTTCCCCAAAAAGTAATCCCGTTCCTTGGGGAGAATTTTCCCGCAGATCCCGCACGGTTTCTAAAGCACCTCCGGCAGCAAATGCAATCACGGGAGTACCACAAGCTTGCGCTTCCACTAAAGCAATACCAAAATCCTCACAAGCAGCATAAATAAACGCTTTTGCTTTCGACATATATTCTGCTACCATTCGATCAGAAACCGCACCTAAAATCTGAATATTATCCCTCGCTAACTGTCGGATTAAAGCCATCTGAGGACCATCTCCAATAACCACTAGGGGTAATCCCAATTGATTAAACGCTTCCACAATTAAAGGGACTTTTTTATAACTAACTAAACGAGAGACTACTAAATAAAAATCTTCTTTTTTCTCTTGGTAGGGAAAACGCTCGATTTGTACGGGAGGATAAATAACTTTTGCCTCCCGTCGATAACAGCGCCAAATTCTTCTAGCGGTGTGGTGGGAATTAGCCAGAAAATAGTCCACACGATTAGCAGAAATCACATCCCACTGACGCAACCCATGCAAAAGATAACGGGTGAAAATACCGGGTAATCCCTGTCCTAACTTACTATTAGCCAGATAGTCAAAAGTTAAATCCCAAGCATAACGCATCGGAGTGTGACAATAACAAATGTGCACCTGATCTGGTCGAATTAAAACCCCTTTAGCCACACAATGGGAGGAGGATAAAATTACATCATAATCCTCTAAATTTAACTGCTCGATCGCTAGGGGAAGAAAAGGTAAGTATTTTTGGACGCCATTGCTCGCTTTCGGGAAATTTTGCAGAAAAGTTGTCCCGATCGAGCGACCATAGAGATAACTATCGGGATTAGTGGACTCAAAATCGATCAAAGCGTATAAATCCGCCTCTAGACATTGTAAAATCTCCCTAACCACTAATTCTGATCCCCCCGTCGCCTTTGGGGTTAACCACTCGTGAACCAGAGCGTACTTCATAGGATAATCAATAATCTCAGCGGTTATTATAGCAGTAAGGGATCAGCAGTTTAATAGTTCGCTTTCTGGCTTTCTCTTGCCCAAAATTACCGACACATATCAGATCACGGTAAAAAACACTAGAAAGAAATTATTAAATTTTTATTGAAAAATTGCAAAGTTTAGTAAAAATTACTAGCAAGATCAGATGAGCGACTCCATAATGGGGATCAAGGAAAAAATAGACTTAAACCGATTGGGATCAAGAAAAACTAGCTTTATATACAGAAGATAACTAATTAATGAGGTTTGCTATGATCACCCTGCAACAAGTGCGCTGTCCTAATTGTGGAAATTTTGCCGAAAGACAGCATATTTTAGAACACCATCTCGTTAGCACCGCCTGTTCTCACTGTGATTATCTGTTAGTTAGTTGCAGTCTCACAGGAAATGTACTAGAGTGCTATGCACCCGGTATTGGTTTAAGAAATTAACACCGCTCCCTAGCCAGATCGAAAATGTCTTGTCAAAATTAGAGTGGAGAAGACAAAATCAAGGAGCTAAGTAGCTATGGGGGGTAATTTCTTCAAGGCAGCGATCGCACTAGGGGTGGTAGCGGGGGTGATGGGATTGACCAATCCCCCCCAAGAACTTTACAGCGAATACGCCGCCGAAAAACTCCTCGCTCATGCCGACAAAATCGCTTGCGAGAAAATCAGTCTCTGTGGCTCGATCGATTCTTTGCCAGTGGCAGCCAGAAATATCATCAAAAATCAAATCTTAAAACCAGCGATCGAAACCTCTAGTCAACGGCAAAATTTAGGTGTGTTCAGTATTTACACCACAGAAGTACCGGGGGTAGCTAAAATTAGAACTCTTGGCGCTTTTGGGCATTTCTTGACTTTCTCGGAGACTTAGGCTTTGATTAGTGCCGGTTTAACCGCTACCGGCTTAATAATGAGTTAAGATGATCATGTTAACCCGCGATTTGAGCGATAGACTCCTCAAGAACACCGATTAATGCTGCCTAACCGTGTTTAATTTTCTGCCCAGTCTCCGAGAAGCGATCGCCCGTTGGTGGTCTGAGTTCACCCTCCAAACTAAATTAATGGCTGCGGCTACTTTAGCCGTTTCTTTGTTGATGAGTGGTTTAACCTTTTGGGCGGTTAACACGATCCAGCAGGATGTCCGTCTCAATGATACCCGTTTTGGCCGGGATTTAGGGCTGTTATTAGCCGCTAATGTCTCCCCCCTCATTGCTGAGGACAATTTAACCGATTTAGCCCGTTTTTCAGCCCGTTTTTATAGTAGTACCTCCAGTGTGCGTTATTTGATCTACGCTAACGAGGAGGGTCAGATATTTTTCGGCATTCCCTATTCTACCGCCGAAGTTAAAAATTCCCTGACGATTGAGCGTCGCATTCAATTACCGGAAAATTATGGCGAAAATGCGGAAACTCCCCTCGTCCGTCAGCATAAAACCCCCGACGGTGAAGTAACCGATGTCTTTGTTCCCTTAAATCATGAAGGCAAATATTTGGGAGTATTGGCGATCGGGATCAATCCTAACGCTATTGTGGTCGCTTCTTCTAATCTAACCCGTGATGTTACTATTGCCGTTTTTGTCTCGATTTGGGCCATGGTGATTCTCGGGGCAGTTTTTAATGCTTTAACTATCACCAAACCAATCAAGGAGTTATTAGTCGGGGTCAAAAATATTGCAGCGGGAAATTTTAAGCAGCGCGTTGATTTACCCCTGGGAGGAGAGTTGGGGGAATTAATTCTCAGTTTTAATGAAATGGCGGAAAAGTTAGAACGATACGAAGAACAAAATATCGAAGAAATGACCGCCGAAAAAGCCAAACTAGATACGTTAATGTCTACTATTGCTGATGGGGCAATTCTCTTAGATACTAACTTTCAATTATTATTAATTAATCCCGCAGCTCGGGAAATATTTGGCTGGGAAGATCGGGAAATTATCGGTCAAAATGTTCTACATCTTTTTCCTCCGGAGTTAACGGTTAAACTAACTAAACCTCTCTATCAAATTGCGGCAGGAGAAACCCTCCAGCCAGAAGAATCCGCTAATCAAAATCAGAAAAATGCTGTTATTGATCAGGAAAATAATAACTATTCCCCAGCAGAATTTAGATTATCTTTAACTAACCCGAAACCCTGCACAATTCGCATTTTGTTAACTCAGGTATTCGATCAGTATCGGGAGAATGTCCGGGGAATTGCCATGACGCTACAGGATATCACCAGAGAAGCAGAATTAAATGAGGCAAAAAGTCAATTTATTAGCAATGTTTCCCATGAGTTAAGAACCCCTTTATTTAACATCAAATCTTTTATTGAAACCCTGACAGAATTTGGTGAGGATCTCAGCGATACAGAAAAAAGAGAGTTTTTAGAAACCGCCAACCATGAAACCGATCGCTTAACTCGTTTAGTTAATGATGTTCTCGATCTTTCTCGGTTAGAGTCCTCCCGTAACTATAACTTAGATGCGATCGATATCGGACAATTAATTGAACAAACCCTAAGGACTTATCAACTAAATGCTAGGGATAAAGGACTAGAATTAAGCTCGGAAATTGAAGCAAATTTACTACCAATTTTGGGCCATTATGATCTACTTTTACAGGTATTAACTAATCTAGTCGGTAACTCCCTAAAATTTACTCCTGCTGGCGGCAAAGTGATGATTCGTGCCTATAAAATAACCAGAGATAATCCCCAAGAAACTGTCAAAATTCGCGTGGAAGTATCCGATACTGGTATTGGCATTGATGCCGAGGATCAAAGTGCCATATTCGATCGCTTCTATCGGGTAGAAAATCGCGTTCATACCCTAGAAGGGACGGGATTAGGATTATCGATCGTCAAAAATATTATTGAAAAGCACTATAGTCAAATTAATTTGATTAGTGAAGTGGGAATTGGCACAACTTTCTGGTTCGATCTAGACATATATCAAGGCTCGATCGCCAGCAAGAAAATTAACGACGTGAGTTTATAAAAGCCGTAAACCTCTTGCGTAATTAGGGTTTGCTGAAAAAGTTTTTCGTGAGGGTAGGGTGTGGGGTGTGGGCTTCGGCCGTGAGCTTTTGCCGAACGGGTGTAGGGTTTTAGCGATTTTGAGGAGGTCAATTACCTAATTTTCAGGGAAAAAGTACCTCAATTTTCCCCCCGATCACTCCCCGATCGGGTACTTTTTGAGGGAAAAAAAGTCTAAAAGTCTTACCCAACAAGGTTTTTAGATTTATTCAGCAAACCCTAGTTAAGGAGATATTCTATGACTAACACCTACACAGCTATCATTCAGCTAGACGGAGATTGGTGGATTGGTTGGACAGAAGAAATTCCAGGAGTTAACTGCCAATAAGCATCTCGTGATGGGCTATTAGAAAGCCTAAAAATCACTCTTAGCGAAGCCCTAGAATTGAAAGGGATATTCTCGCTAAGTATCTAAGCACAATTAATTACACATCTAAGCCACTACTCCGTCAGAATTCTGCTGTGATCAGTAAACAGTGAACTGAAAACTCAAATCCGATCCCTAATAGCTGTCTTGTGAGTCTTGTGAGTCTCGGAGTCTCGACTAGGAAATTAATTTTGCACGACTACTTAATAAAATATGCAAAGCTCTCGGAATACCAACAATCAAATAAATCCTTTTCGTGAAGATGTTCGGTTTCAGAGATTGCTAGAGCGAGTATAATAATATATATTTCTACTTTAGCATAACAAGTACGCAAGAGACCTCATAAATCAAAGACAATTTTCAAGGCATTATTTAGAGTTTGCTGAATAATGGTAAAACCCTTTTAAAATAAGGCTTTTGACCTGTTAAAATCCGATGTTAGTGCCGCGAAAAGCTGTTCAGGGGTTTGAGGAATAGATGCTGGTTTAGTTTCTTGAGTTGACATATCAGAAATTCGGCTCTTCTGGTTTCTGTGTGGAAACGAGGTCTATACTGATAGAATATCCGCAAAATAGTCCTAAAAGTCTTGCCCAATAAGCACTTTAGTAAGTAGTCGTGCAAAATTAATTTCCTAGTCGAGACAGGCAAGAGGCAATAGGTAATAGACAATAGGGTTATTTAAATGTGTAATTAATTTTGCTTAGGTACTTATTCCATAAGCAAAAATTATCATACAAAGTCGAGAAGAGCCAGATAAAATACTGAAAATAACCATTGATACTGCCCAATTTTACCCTAATTAGGGCTGGCTTCTAGAGAACAGATAAGTGGCTAGACACAATTAATTACACATATCCAACTACCTCTTACATGAGTGCATGAGTGCCTATCCTAACCAAGAAGTTAATTTTGCCCTATTACTTAAAAGAGCAGCGAGTGTCAAAATCGCTACAATAATACATAAAATCCGGCGTTGTGAGGAAAGCCTATCGATACCATCTTCGGTAATACCCAGGGACTGAAAGCCAGTCAAATGAAACAGCTACAAAGGCTGTACCATGAACGCTTGCCCATCGATACTCTCACCACCCCAGAATTCGCCCAAAGACTGGCGGCTATCAGTACCGATATCCATCAACCCCTCTGCACCTATATCAACCGTCGCGGCCAGGTAATTCGTGTGGGAGTGGGAACCCCCCGACAAACCCAATTTTCTCTCTTGGAACTACCCCGCTACGGTTCCGAGCGTCTTTGCGGAATTCGTTGCATCGCCACGGAACTCAAGCAGGAACCGCCAAAAGAATCCAGTTTAACCGCCATGGCTCTGCAAAGATTAGACGCACTGGTGATCTTAACTCTAACCGGTACAGGCATGATCCGTCGCGGTGGTGGGGCGACCGGTTATGTGGAGCAAGTCTATCTGGCTCATCTCATACCACAAAGTCAAACAAATGTCAATAGTAATATATACTGGTCTGTCTCCGCTCCCTTAAATCTAGAGGATTTAAGCAAACAGGACTTTTTAGAGTTAGTCGAAGGACTAGAGGCGGAGTTTCAGCGAGAATTTACCGCTATAACCGTTGATAAAGCCGAAGATCGGGTGCTATTGGTTGGTTTAATGACCGAGGGGATGAGCGATCGCCAGTTCGAGGACGGTTTAAGCGAATTAGAACGTTTAGTTGATACCGCCGGGGGTAAAGTTTTGCAAGTCACCCGACAAAAACGGGATCATCCCCATCCTCAAACAGTGATCGGTTCGGGAAAAGTGGCAGAAATAGCCCTACAGGTGCAAACTTCGGGGGCTAATTTAGTTGTATTCAATCGGGACCTTTCTCCCGCCCAAATTCGCAATCTAGAGAACCAAATCGGGGTGAGAGTGGTTGATCGCACCGAGGTAATCCTGGATATTTTCGCCCAACGGGCCCAATCCCAAGCGGGTAAACTACAGGTAGAATTAGCCCAATTAGAATACACTTTACCCCGTCTCACCGGGCGCGGATTAGCCATGTCGAGATTGGGGGGAGGAATTGGCACTCGCGGACCGGGGGAGACAAAATTAGAAACAGAACGCCGAACTATTCAACGTCGTTTATCCCGTCTCCAGGATGAGGTGGATCAACTGCAAGCTCATCGTTCTCGTTTACGCAAACAACGGCAAAAACAAGAGGTGGCCAGTGTGGCGATCGTCGGTTACACCAATGCGGGAAAATCTACTTTAATTAATGCTCTCACCGCTGCCGAAGTTTATACTGCCGATCAACTGTTTGCTACCCTTGATCCCACCACCCGACGCTTAACTATTACTGATACCCTCACCCAAGTCTCTCACACCCTTTTACTAACCGATACGGTGGGTTTTATCCATGAATTACCCCCCTCACTGGTGGATGCTTTTCGGGCAACTTTAGAGGAAGTAACGGAAGCAGACGCCTTACTCCATCTGGTGGATCTCTCCCATCCAGCTTGGGAAAGTCAGATTGCCTCGGTGTTAAAAATCCTCTCGGAGATGCCGATTCAAACTGGTCCGGTGTTAATGGTGTTTAATAAGTTGGATCAGGTAAAAAGCGAGGATTTGGAAATAGCCAAGGAAAAATATCCCCAAGCTGTTTTTATCTCGGCTATTCGTCGGCTAGGATTGGAAACTTTAAAACAAAAGTTAATCGATTTAATCGCTTAAGTATAGCAGTAAGCCGTCAGGAGCCAGTCCTCAGGAGACAGCAGATTGCTTTTATTTATTCTCCCCACTTCATAATTCCCACTTCCCACTTCCCACTTCCCACTGATAACTGAATTGTCCAGAACTGAATCCAATAGAGAGACTAGGGGAAGAACTGAAAAAAGAGAGCAAATGGTCATGCTTTAAGCCTTTAGAGGAATTGGAAGTCAAAGTAGATGAATTATTTAAGAAGTTAACACCCCCAGAGAGTTGCTTCTCTCACAGGATTTCCCTTCATCCTTGATGCTCTATCTGCAATGAATACAATTTAATTTGGTATTATTTGAAGGTGGAACATGACGCAATCGCCAATAAAAATGCCAGGTTTTTGAACCACGCTTTGCTCAAAACCTTGCACCTAAGTTGACGCTTTTTCAGCAGAACCTAATTAGGGCTTGCTGAAAAAGCGTCAATTGGCTGGTGATGGGGTGAGTTTCGTAGTGGTCTGTCAAAGGAAGAATGACGGATAATAGGAGAGTTAAATTCAACCCAATGAGTACCAATTATGCCAGCTAAAAAATATATCGTCTCTCTAACAGAGAATGAGCGAGTCTATCTGCAAGAATTAACCCAAAAAGCAGCAATTCTCATTTTGAAATAAATGATGAATTAACCCCTATTGTGAACCTCAAATTTTAGTATAAAAGAATTATGTTGTCAGATAAATGAGAATTGCTGGGAAAAAAGCTTAAGCTTTGCGAGAATTGGCCGCCTCCCACTTGTCCTAGCCGACTTGGCTGTTGGTATATATTTACTCCCTCAAGAAATCAAGCATACAATTTAAATTGTAAAATGTCTTGACAAAACTCCAGAAAAAGTGGACATTAAATCAATAAAAGTCGACAAAAGTGGATCAAGTTAGTTTGATAACGACGGGGTTTTAAACCCATTTACTAATACTCCACCAGAATGTCCACAGCGGTTAGGTTTCAGGGAGCGCAGGCTGTTCAGTTCTGCGAGGATGGCTGAACTGCCGTTGATTGCGGCGGCCGCCACCGGATTGAGTCCCCAAAACGCCCCGACTGCCACCACTAACAGGTTGGGCAGAGTAGCGATCGCCAAACTCCTGTATGCAGTCGCAAGGGTATGCCGCGCCGGGGCAAAGGTGTAGCCGAGGGGCTGGATATCTTGGCTGTGCAAGATGACATCTGCGGCCGCTTCAAAATCCCCTCTCCCTAGAGAAATGACCACCTGATCCTCCTGGGCAGCCAAGTAATCACTACCACTGTCGGTTATCCAAGCGACTCGCTTGCCTTGGTAGCGCAACTGTTCTCGGAGGCACTCAACAGCAGCCGCATCGGTGGCGAAGTAGATGCACTCAGAAGGGATGTCCCAACTCACCGGCAGCTCCGGGGTAATCAAGCCCTGGAAACTTTCGCAAGTAAAGGCCAGAGTATCCACCTGAGCCAGCTTTTCCAGTACCCTGGCATTGCGGATGTAAACGCCTTGTCGCGCTGCCGCCGTCAGGGTAGAAACCACTGCCAAGGGAGTAACGCCCCGCAGGGAAACCCCGATGTCGAGGGGCAGCACCGCACTCGCTCGCCCCAAGTCTCCCGTCACCATTGCCAAAGTGCCGCTCAGGAGCAAAGTGGGGACGATCGCTCCTTGGGCGACGGGTTTGAGGTTCTGGAGTAGTTCGGTTTTTTCGACGGAATGTAGCCACCCTTCTCGATCTGCTTCGGGAACGGGCGCGAACCGCTGCCGGTCAGAAAGCCAGTGGATTTCTGCATCTTCTTGCTGGAACAGCAGGTATAGCTCGTCTTCTAGCTGTTGGAGCTTGCCCGGTTGCAGGCTCTCTGCCACTGCGGCCAGATTGAGGGCGATCGCACCAGCTACGCCGTTGCCCTGGAGCAGTTGGGCACTTAACCAGAGGGCATCGAGGCAGTCTATTGTCACTTGTCCCTGCTGGGTGAGGGCTTAGCCAACCCTCTGCCAGAGAGGAATTGAAGCCGCAAGGACAATTCCCCCCACAATCGAGAAGGGCAGTTCTAGGGGAGCAGCAGCGATCGCCACGGCTAAGGCTAAGGCCGGCAGCCCTAAAGTTGGCCAAGTCCCCTGATTCCTAGCCCCGACTTTCTCCCTTAGCTCTGGCTCTCTTTCCCGGCCGGCCGCTGGGATGGCCGCTTGCAAGTAATGTAATCTAGGATGGCCGTTGCTGACAGCGCTTCCGCCTGGTAGGAGACAATCAGGGAGCAGGCGGCGGCATTGATGCGGCTCTCGCTGATGGCAGTGGTTCTAAGCAGCGATCGCTGCAAGCGTCTGGCAAATTCGTCATCCCAATTGAGGCGGGGAATGCGAATTCGCAGCCGTCCCGGAATTTGATGGGCGACTTGCCAATCTACCCACTCAGGGGGTGCTGGGGAATTTTTTGCCGCTTGAACTGGCGCGGGAGTCAGAATTGTTGTCGTCATGGTGAGGTGATTCTAGAGAGGCCACCGACCAGCAGCGACGATCAGCAGCGGGACGAACAAGACATTCAACAGCAGGCTGGCAGCGGCGACGACGGCAGCGACGTAGATGACATCAGTCATAAATTTGGCAACGCCAGCAAAAATATCGGCAACCCAACTCATGGTTCTGTCCTCCCAAGGGAATTTTCAAGGCTATAATATTGAATTGTAGCAATAATTTTGGTCATTGCCTCAACGGTCTAGTGGCGGCGGCTGCCCCCATCGGGAAAAGTTATCTTCCCATCCATGGAACCCATCAGTCCCTTGTCATGGGTTAGACCAAAAGAGAGCAAGTGAACTTTTGCTTTAACTCAGCATTTGTATGACAAATTTCAAACAAAAATTAGGGCGGATATTAGGCTTAGGAATGCTTTCTCTGCTTCCCTCTTTCTCCTTACTGGCCGCAGAAAAAATCACCTTTTCAGTCTTCCCAGCAGGGGAATTTAATATATCGTTGAAAAGTTTAGAAAACTTTGCTGAAACTGGTAAAATAAGCTCCGATTTAGTTTGATTTACCAAGGATTTTTCCCCTGAAGACTTAGTACAACTCCGTCATGTACTTAATGAATCTTTCCCCATTAATGAAGTAGAGGCATTTAGGTTTTTTAATACTGCCTTTGGGCAAGAATTGATCAAACAATTCAGTCAATTGATCAAAAGTCCACCGGATCAAAGTCAACCCTTATTAGAAGGTGCTATTATCTCATCTGTCGCCAATCCTGATGGATTAAACATCATTAATGTTCTCAAAAACTATGATAGTCCAACCCTAGCTTTAAACTTAGAAACTGTCCGCAATAGCATTGATGAAGCCGACCAATTATATCAAGCAACAGAACGTATTTTTAATTGGTTAGATCCTCAAGCGCTGGCCGAAGATATCCCCTTACCCTCCTCGATTAATTTATCTAATTTAGCAACCAAGGGAAATCAAACTTGGACATCAGAAACCTTAAGGATTCCTCGTCCTAATAGAGACCCTTTAACCGTCTTTGTTTATCTTCCTGAAAAATCCAGCAAACCGGCTCCTTTAATTGTCATTGCACCTGGCTTAAATTCCGATTTTCAATCCTTAAGTTATGTCGCTCAACATTTAGCTTCTTATGGTTTTGCCATAGTGGGAATTAATTTTCCTGAAAGTGATGCCCAAAGGCTGTATGATGCTTTGCATGGGTTAGATACTTTGCCCACACCTAATGTTTGGATGGAACAGCCGAAAGACATAAGTTTAGTATTAGATACCTTAGAACAAAAAATGCAATCAGATCCCAATTAGCAAGGTAAAATAGACACCCAAAATACAGTAATTTTGGGTCAATCCTTAGGAGGATATACCGCAATTGCCACAGGAGGGGCAAATATTGAAGGTTCTTCGGTAGGTAGTATGCTAGGGACTCTTTGCTTATCCTGAAAACCTTATGCGTCAAGTCCAGAAGAACCGAATACTTTAAATGAAAAAAACCATTGACTAATCGCAGTATTGAGGTTTTTCCAAAGCCATTTTTACCATAAATAATAGTTATTCTTTCCTCCCTATTGAGATGAATTGTATCAAATATGCCAAAAAGATGCGTAACTGTAATTTGTTTAATTCTCATAATTTCACGGGATCAAGTGATTAAACTTAGACGACTCTATACATTTCTTTCACTAGACGCACTCTACTACTCATAAGTTTAGAGGATCGAGGCTTTGAAGCCAGAAATTTTGGCAGACGTTTTCAAAAAACGCCTCTAGATACTGTATCATACCAAATCCGTTTTTAATAGTATGATTAACTCCTCATCGAACTTTAAAAACCCACTCCCTTCTCCCTTCTCCCTTCTCCCTTCTCCCCACTTCCCACTTCCCCTCTCCTAGCCGCCACTTAACCTGACAGTATATATTAAGAAAAGCAACAAATACTTTACACATACAACAAAGTATGCAGCAAATTCTAGGATTAGAGACACAACCAAAAATCTGGCATTGGCGGGGATTCAAAATCACCTATCAAAGTGCGGGGGAGACAGGACCGGCGATCGTGCTTGTGCATGGATTTGGGGCATCTTGGGGACATTGGCGAAAAAATATCCCCGTTTTAGGCGAAAAATGTCGCTGTTTTGCCCTAGATTTAATTGGTTTTGGCGGTTCCGACAAACCCGAACCAAAAAACCAGATCGATTACACTTTCGAGACTTGGGGGGCGCAAATTGCCGATTTTTGTCGGGAAGTGGTGGGGGGTCCTGCTTTTTTGGTGGGTAATTCCATCGGTTGTGTGGCCATTATGCAGGCTGCCGTCGATTATCCCGATTTTGTCCTTGGGGTAGCGGCGATCAATTGTTCCCTCAGACTACTGCACGAAAGAAAACGGGGGAAATTACCCTGGTATCGTCGTTTAGGTGCAGATATTGCCCAAATAATTCTCAAAAATAAAGCAATTGGGGCTTTTTTCTTCCAACAGATCGCTAAACCCCAGACAGTGCGTAAAATTCTCCTCCAAGCTTATCGGCGCTCGGAAGCGGTAACGGAGGAATTAGTAGAAATAATCTTAAAACCCGCCAGAGATCAGGGAGCGATCGAGGTTTTCCTCGCTTTTACTGGTTATTCTGGCGGCCCGCTGCCAGAAGACCTACTGCCGATTCTTCCCTGTCCGGCTATGCTGCTTTGGGGTAGCGAAGATCCTTGGGAACCCTTGCCCTTGGGCCAAGAATTAGCACGATTCCCGACAGTAAAACAGTTTATCCCCTTAGCCGGTTTAGGCCACTGTCCCCAGGACGAGGCCCCAGAAATAGTTAATCCGATTTTATTAGACTTCCTGCAAGCTCATATCTAAATCCCTCTAGTAACCAGAAGGCCGGGCATTAATGGGTTGTTGGATGGAGAAACCTCGGTTATTACTTGGAGGGGGAACTTGATTGGGGGTGCCATTATTGTTCGGTGGCATTCCCTGATTGGGATAACCAGTGACGTTAGGTTGATTGCCGTAGACGGGGTCCTGATATATGGGGGGTTGATAATAGTTGGATGGGTTGCTAGAGCCGGAGACCGGGTTAGGGTTGGCATTATTCCAGGAGCGTGGGGGCGGAACATTTTGTTGTTCAGGGGAATAATTTCCCTGGCGGTTGACTGGATTCGGGTTGCCGCCAGGGTTGAGATTAGGAGAATTATTCGAGTTAACAGTCCGCGAGCGATTTTCGATTTCCCTTTGTAAAGGATAATTGCTAGTGTCGCCACTAATCGGTCGCACTTGAATCGGTTGCAGACTTTTACTAGCCTTCGGTGCCTGATTTTGCTTAGTCGGCGGCATTAACGGGGCGAATAAAGATGGTTTCTGGTTGTTATCGGTATTAGTATTTAAAGGATCAAAAGGCTGCGTCGAGGCTGGTTTCTTCAGGGGAGCGGTATTATTATTGGCAGGAATGGCCGGCAGTGGTACAGCAGTGGGGGGAGGAGCATCGGTAATCTGGTCAGCCTGGATTTCCCGTTCCTCCAAGGACATTCCTGGGGTATCCAATACCGAACCCAACCATTCAGGATGCTGTTGATATACCCAGAAAGCAATTAGAGCCAAGGAAAATATCCCTAACGGTAGCCAAAATAAAGGTTGGGCAAAGGGTTTTAATCCTGCCAAGAAATAGCGCATGGAAGAAGAATCTTTATAGCCACTCATACCGCTTCACTCTCTATAGGTTCTCCTCTATGCTATCAAATCAGTGAGCAGTTATCAGCACCCGAAGGACGCTACGCGCCCTAAAAAGAAAAAGAGAAACCTAGGGGTCAACCCTGATGTTCTCAACCTGGAAGTATCCCGAACTGGTAGTGATTCGCTAGATGAACCAGCTAACCCTATTACAGAAACCGATCAGGTTTTAGGGGTTGACTTAGGGCGAACAGATAAGCTGTTGACTATCTAGGGGTTGCTGAATAAATCTAAAAACCTTGTTGGGTAAGTCTTTTAGACTTTTTTCCCCTCAAAAAGTACCCGATCGGGGGAGTGATCGGGGGGAAAATTCAGGGACTTTTTCCCTGAAAATTAGGTAATTGACCCCCCCAAAATCGGTAAAACCCTACACCCCACACCCGTTCGGCAAAAGCTCACGGCCGAAGCCCACACCCCACACCCTGTCCCCACGAAAAACTTTTTCAGCAGACCCTATCTAAATTACTCGTTAAGACTGCAAGGGAGCGGGGAGCAGGGAGAGGCAGTTTGAGCATTTGTACTAAAATTTCCCAGACGCAGTTTAAATTCAGTGCAGCTTAACTTAGGAAAGATTAATAGACCTGAATCTAACTGTTTCAATCTTAGCGGACTTAATTTTCAATACAAATGATGACATCTGCAAACTGAGAACCGTCTTCGATATAAAATTCCGTATAAAAGAATGTCTTGTCTCGCTTTGGAAGAATTTTCTTGATTGAGAAATTTGCCTTGAATGAGTGACTATCAACTGGCTTAGAAAATCGAGTATTAAATCGTACAACCAGCGTTCTTTCATCTACTATTGTTGGGAAGAAATAATCTTTTGAAACTGGCTCAAAATTATATCTTCCATTAACTAACACATCGGATAATGTTGCATAGGTAAATTTGTTCGTAGGTGATGATAGCCTCCGCAGCATTTAGATGATATTTTCTCCCCTTCACTGCGTAGCGGGTAGCTGGCATAGAAAAAATACCAAAGGATTGTTTACCATCTAAATCAAACTCCAGCTTATTCAGATATTGACATTCTTTTTCGTAAACATCTAAGGTTAATTTGGTTAATTTGAGTCAGTCTTCTTCTTTAGACATATCTTAACTGCTTGAGTTTTGGTCTAGGAGACTCTATCAGCTTTTAGGTGGGATGTCAAAGGGAACAGGGAACCCTAAGTAACCTGAGTTCGGGATAACGCTATCTTATGGGACTGTGGGAAAACCTTGGTTAACAGGCGATCGCTAACAAGAAACCCGACCGACCGATGGACTGGGTTTTACCTCAATCTGCTTAACCCGAACTCAGGTTAATAAGAAGTAAAACCTCGAAACATATAACCGACAATAAAACCGATTAATAAAGCCCATGCTTGCCCAGTTTTGAGGAAATTTGAGAAGGCTTTCTGGACATTGCCGATGATATCCACGTCTTGCTCCGAAATAGTCATCAAGACATTGGTAAGGGGCGAAAAGTCGCTCGAGACGGATAGATGATGCAAGGTGTCGATCACGATGGCATTCCTCAAAAACGAAAATCTACAGAACAAGTTAACACAAAGAGGAGGTCACTTTCAAGATGATTGAAATTGCTGGTAATAGGACAATAATAAATTGCCCGCTTTTTCTAAATCTTGCCCAAAGGCGATAATTCCTTCCTCATGACCACTCATCACTAAAATTTGCTGCTCCTCTAGACGCTCTTCTTGACATAAACGGACAATTTCTGCGGCCATTTCTGGGGTTCCATAGGCGATATTTTCTTGAGTGGTCGGCACGCGATACATCAAATTTTGCCACAGGTGGCGATGATGAATATGAATAACCGCATTAATCTGGGGATTCGCTTCATAAATCGCTGCATGGGTGAGAGTTTCCGAAGAAGCGGCGATTGTTCCTCGACAAGTGACGCGATTTTCTCTCCAATCGTAGTCTATAACTGTGGTGTAATGGGATTCATTTAATACTGGTATCCCCCCGGTGTTAGTGCCAGAAATAATAATTTCTTTGTCTATTGTTCCTCGTTGACTCACATTCCCAAAACCGATTCCGTTATCGTATTGACCGATTAATCCCAGTTGATAGAGGTGATTGCGCCAATAATTTAATTCCTCGATCTGTGAGATTATTAAGGGACGGTCAGGAATCCAAGTACAATTGTATTTAACGTAACCTTCGTCAATCATAAATTTTTCTGAAAATATTCGGGATAATTTTGACAAATTTTCTGCACAAAGTCCTGGAGAGGATAGGAAATATTAGTGATATAATTATTTTTGATAACTTGGGAAAATAGGGGTAAAACGTCCGTATCTAAGGCGGGTTTAAATAAGTCCATCGGCAGGATTAAATCGGAACCTTCCCGCACATCAATTGTCTCAAAATTATCGGCTACAATTAACCAAAGAGGACGCACCCAAAGAGCCGAACGACTTTCGATCACCTGAATTACTTCTCCGTATAAAGTTCGATTTTTGCAGAATAAACTAACAATTTGATGGGGAGTGAATGTGTTCATAGACAATTCTAGTTTTCCTCGATACTATAGCAGTTATCTTAATGGTGAAGTACAAAGTTTTTCTTTTCGGGAACGACGGAACTGCGGAACAGTTTAGTGATCGTATTTTGACATAGATTGTAATAAACTGACAAATTACTTAAAATAATTTAAGCTTTTTTCGCAAAAAAATGTTAAAACCTTGACATAAATACTAATTTACTCATGTTTGAATGATACTAATTAGGCGTAGGGAAAGAAAATGAATGTATTAGGAGAGACAAGATTTGAGCAGGAAGTAATTAATATGTCCTTGATCAATAGGTGCGATCAAGATAGCTATGTAGGTCAAGAACTAGGCAAAGTTTACCACGATTATCAAGAGGAAAACCAAGAAGCGATCGGCAATACTTGGCAGGACTGCTATCAATTTACCATATACGTTCCCCATCCCGATCGGCAATAGGAAGAAATCAGCCGAGAAGAAGGTTTAAGTTGCGGTTACAATGTGGAAGGCAAGCGCATTATTAACAGAAGTCAAATTCCCTATAAAATTCCTGAAGGGTGGCATTTTGTTGTCGTGCTTAAACAGGTAAAATTAGCAGGAGAATTTAAAATTGCCGCCCCAGGAATATTTATCCGTCCTTTAGGAATGCTCAATCTTGATCTTATCGTCGATCTGGATGAGAATCAATAGCAACCACTGGGGATCAAACATCCAATTATCTGCGATAATCCCAGGGATTGGGAAAACAAATTATTAAGGTTTCTCAAACAGGAAATTACCTGGCAAGAATTACCCAACATCGTTAATTATGTGGACTGTTATTTTAACCCGGATTATCGTCGTCCCCACTGGAGGGAAGTCTATCTAGGTGCCACGGGATTTAGTGGTTTTTAAGGCAACGCTCCCCAATCCCCCAATTCCCCAATTCCCAATTCCCGCTCCCTTGCCAGATCGGGGGAAAACTCCGTTAGAATACGGGAAGCCGTTTACAAAACGATACAAAATCATGACCGTTGCTTACCCTCGTAAATTCAAGAAGACGATGAGCGCTCGCGACATCATGAAGCGTGTCATTAGCGATCGCGAAATTCATCTTGTCACCCTCAACCGCTACCGCTACAACGAACAACGTAGCTGTAAAGACCTGACCGAACTGATCGAAACCTTAGACGGACAACCGCAAGAACTAATACAGGATCTTTCCCACCACGTCGCCGATGAGGCGCGCCATGCCTACTGGTTAACCGATTTATTGATCGAATTGGGGGCCGATGTGGGGAAACCGCCGGGGTTGTCCTATATCGATGAATTTGAACGTCTTCTCGATCAAGATCAATTCCAAGGTGAAGAACAAAGGGAAGATGGACTGATTGCGGCCCTGGCGGCAATTAACGTCACGGAAAAACGGGGATGCGAATACTTTGCCGCCCATATTTATGCTCTCAAAGCAGGGGAACAAACCCCAGAAAATCTGAAAATTCAGGAAACGATCGCCAAAATCTTTCCTGAAGAAGCGGGTCATGTGCGTTGGGGCAATCGTTGGTTAGCCAAAATTGCCCAAAAAAGCCCCGAACATCGGCAAAAAGTCGAAAAAGCTAAGGCCAAATACTCAGCGATCGAACAGGCCGCCTATGAATCGGGTATGGATATCACCCTGGGGGCAGAATTGCGCCGCGTCGGTCATTTAATGGAAATCGCCGCCACTATGCCGCTTTGGGAACGTCCTCAATATCTGATGGAACGTTTACCCCAAAGCCTTCTCGACCCGAAATTGCAATTATTCCGGGTAGAAGCGGCTCAAAAAGCCTGGAATCGTGATCCACAAATGTTTATGGAACGCTTTTTGCCGATGTTTTTTAATGCGGACGACAAGATCGGCAAAAAAGAGAAAGTCAACTAATTTAACCTTGATTTTCAGGGGCAATCATTCAGCGATCGCCGAAGAAATGTTCATCGAGGATCGAGAAAATCGGCTATTGTTTTAAATGGGGGTGAGTTCTCAGCTTTAGGGACAGAGAAACACCACTTTTTTACTGTTTATTTTGGCTTTTCTCTTTTAGATTATGCGTCTTTTAGCTGCCTTTGATCGCTATCCCGATAGTGTATCGTTAACCCTAGAACCAGTAGCCACCGACTCGCAAAAATTTGATTTATATTTAACTTTACACCTACAAGCTCAAATTCAATCTCTCCTCGGCGGGGAAATCAAATGGGGACTAAAAGGGGGAAAATTAGATTTTCTTTTAGTTAATTGTCGCCTAACACCAAATCCTCTTTCTAGTCAAGAGTTATACATAAATCGTATTAATAATCATCAATGGCGGTTATCTTTCAAAAGTCCTCAGTCAATATTTACAGGAGCGATCGAAAGGACTAACCTAGGAACCGTTAGTGTGGAGGAAGAACCTTATCATCTGACGGTGCAATTTTCGCTGACAGCTGCCGATATCTGTATCACGGAAACATCGGGATTATGGAAACACGATCTAAGTCCCAATAAACATAGTATTTTAGAGCGAAAGTTAGCATTTTTCCTGATGGAAAATCAATTTGATGCTTTTTTGAGTCGTATTTCTTTGGGTTCATCGCAGGTAGAATTAGATACTATTCGAGTTGAACCGCAGCCGGCAGCATCAGAAAATTTAGAGAAATTGCAGGCACAAATCGAGGGAATTTATGCTGCTGTTAGTGATGATTTTCTGGAATTAGCCCAATTAGCTGAACTTAATCCCCTAACGGATTTTACAGGGGCAAATCTCCTAGCAGCGGAATTAAGTGGTATGTCTTTAGGTATGGCCAATCTCTATCAAGCTAATCTGCGGGGGGCCAATTTAACCGATGCTGATTTAAGTGAAATTAATGGCAGTCATGCTAGTTTTAAGGGAGCGGATTTAAGCGGAGCCTTATTAGCTAATGCCGATTTAAGTTATGCTGATTTTTACCGTTCTAGTTTGGCGTTAGCTAATTTAATTGGCTCTAATTTAGAAGGAGCTAATTTGGTTGAAGTCAACATCACTCAAGCGAATTTTAGCGGGGCAAAAGTGAAGGGGGCAAAGTTTGCCGATAATGTGGGTATGACCGAGGAATTGCGGGAAAACTTACGCTTGCGCGGAGCTTTCTGCGATTAGTCAACTATGAGGCCTCTAAATGACACCAAATACGCTCACCTCTCACCGAAAATAGCGTTATTGAATAACAAAAGAAGATTAGAGATTTTCCTCGGTATCTATGCCCAATTCCCGCAGTTTAGCCGCTAATTTCGCCGCTTTTTGCTTTTCTTGCTGTACTTGGTTTTCTGCCTCTAAAACCCGATTTTCTGCCTCTAAAACCCGATTTTCTGCCTGTTGTGCCGCTTCTGCGGGAGTGGGTACTAATTCCCCTTCGGGGGTAAAATAGCGCAATTTATTGGCAGATAAACCCAAATATAAGCCTAATTGTTGACTCCAGAGCCAT
>VYLQ01000237.1_pt1 | contig 24329 bp, 22 predicted proteins | sample 5115351 | NCBI WGS metagenome assembly VYLQ01 (sample SAMN12291776, study PRJNA351875) | freshwater metagenome | isolation source: freshwater lake | place: USA: Michigan, Lansing Lake | collected 2013-08-14 | reverse complement strand
AGTCGTCAATTTATTGATAGCTATGAAAAACAGAAAGGCTATGACGAAGAAACGAAGCGAGAATGCCTAACTGCCTATGTTAACGGGATGGGATTTCGAGGTATAGAACGGTTGAAGGGAGTTCATCATACAACGATAATTAATTGGGTAAAATCTGTGGGAAATTTATTGCCAGTCCCCTATGACCCGGAAACAATTCCTGAAGTAGGGGAACTAGATGAATTGGAAACCTTTGTTGGCTCAAAAAAAAACAAAATCTGGGTGTGGACAGCCGTTGACCACTTTAAAAAAGGAATTTTAGGTTGGGTAATCCCCAGACCATAGTAGCGAAACGTTTCGCCCCTTATGGGAATTAGTTAAGTCTTGGGGATGCTATTTTTATGTGAGTGATGGATGGTCAGTGCTATTCTAAGTCTAGAGAAATGTTAGGATACTCTATTCGTTTATTAATTCATTATCTGAAGTTTCAAGAAGTGCCTATTCCTTACTGATTCATAGCTTGATTCAGCAACGCCAGTATTAATTCTCCACTTCATTCTTCTCGCTGATTTCTGGCAGTTTTAGCAATAGTCCGGCGAATAACCAATAGTAAACAGAAACAGGCTCGACGCTGAGAGGATAATAGTAGGGGTTATAGCTAATAAAAAGCAGTAAAATCCAGATACAGAGACCCCAATGCTTTAAAGCAGCATTTTTTACTTTTAAATAGGCTTTAAAGGTGAGAATACAGAGAATTGTCACCAGTGCCATAAAAGCGATCAAACCGACGATACCGATTTCGTGGAGGAGTTTAGCGTAGTAGGTTTCAATTAGTCTTATCTCTTCTTTTCCCGCTACATGACGAGCGCCACTGCTGGCTCTGCCTAAACCAAAACCAAAAAGCTCTGCATATCTGAAGCTCCACTGCATTTGATTGCCTACAAAGTCAATGGGAGACGAATATAGCCAGCGACCGATAAAATTTAGCCCTCTTTCCTGAATAAAGGGAATTAACGTCACCGCGAGCAGGGAAATCAGTCCCAAGATTCCCAATTTTAATGGTAACTTTCGTTTACTTTTGCTAGTAGCAATAAAAAGAACCCAGTAAAACAAAGGTACTAGCAAAAAAGGTAATCTTTGTCCAGAAACCAGAGTCGCAAGCAAGACTAAAACCATTGCCACCCAACCAGCGACGCGCCATCTTGTTTGCGGATCACTAAAACTGGCCGCGTAACTGATGACGCTACTAGATACCAAAAACCAACCCCATTTCCAAGGATCAGAAAATGTGCCGGGGAGACGAATTAAGCCTCGATCGGGATTATACAACACTGAACCGCCGACAAAACATTGAGCTTTCAGGCTGGCTTTTTCGGTAATATCCGGATAAAATTGGCTGTCGGATTTCGGGACAAGGACTTCCAGTTGATTGAGGAATTCATTGTCAGGACAGATACCTTGGACGAGTAAGAAGTATTGAATTAGAGCTAAACCGCAACAGACTAATATCATCACGACTAAAACCCGGTTAACCACGAATAAATCCCATTTTTCCTCGATTAGATAGTAGCCACAGAGAACTAGGGGAATATAACTTAGGAGGGTTTTCAATCCCACAATTCCCGTGACAATTTCTCCCTGGGGCAGATTGACAAAAAGAAAAGTTATCAAGCTGCTGGCAATTAAAATCAAAGCTACGATGAGAAAAGGCTTGATTTGGGGGACTAATTGCTTAAAAGTTTTGGTTTTAATTAAAATTGCTGCTAAAGCGGGGATATAAAAGGCATCCCTCGCGATGTTGTAGAGAAGATAGGACTGATCGTAGCGCACTAGGTTGCCCTCTACCTGAAAAACTCTCACCACGGCAAAAGCGATGGTACTACTCAGGGGAAGATAGATGATTAGGGCTAATAATCCCAGACGGGGATGGATAAAAGAAACGACCATGGCAGGAACTGCCAAAATCCCTAATAAAGTTGCTTTTTCGTCAAATACAATCCCCAAAACTAGACTAATTATTGTAGTGGCGATCACTAACACAACCAGTAACAGAGAGTTCCTCTCTTTCATACCGTGCAGCTTGAACAGGTTTTGTAGAAAGTGTACCAGATTTTTGTCAAGATTCTCATTCTCAATGGCCGAGAGTTTCCTTTTGCTTCTTACCTCTTGCTATACTTATGTAAAATTTCATTTATCTCGATCTTGACTCCGTGGCCGAAAATCTTTCTTTTCAAGACCTTTATCAAGCTGGAATCAGTGCCTTTGAGCGTGGACAATATCGTCTTAGTATCCAGCAATTAAATGCGGCTTTAGCCTTAATTTCCTTAGGATCCCGAGCAGGGGGTGAGATACAAATTTGGTTAATTTCTGCCCATCAGGGGTTAGGGGAGGGGGAGAAAGCTAGTGAAATCTGTAGGCAACTTATTACCCATCCTATCTATCAAATTCGCGAACAGGCCAAGCGTCTACTTTATATTATCGAAGCTCCCCGTCTCAAACGCCCAGATGAGTGGATGACGAAAATTCCCGATTTAGATAAACTTCCCGATAGCACACCACAATTTAAAAAGGGGACAAATAAACAGAAAAAAGAAGAATCCCCCCCACCCATGCAGTTAGAGCAGCATAAAAATACTGTTTTTAGCGGACTGGCGATCGCTATTGTTCTATTGATGCTCTGGTTTTTTGCTAAAAATAGCTAAATTAGTTGACAATAAGCTTCTAATATGCTAATGCAGTTGGCTATGGCTCCTAAATGGGCGATTTCATAACCGTGGGTGTTTTGGGTGGGAAAACCTAAGCAAGCGGCCTTAGCTATAACTGACAATGTAGTCTTTTAGTCGAAAGGGTTGTTTTCGGTGTTTTCCCACCACGACTCGACTACCGGCGCGCACCCCGCAAGCGTCTAATTCTTCTGGAGTCAATTTCGTCTCTATCCATGCGGATTCCCAGGTGACGGGAGTGTTTTCCTGCTGCACTTTTTGCGGGGATTGATGGGAAATTTGACATCCTCGCCGCACTTTTAGGGCGGCGATTCCTAAACCTCACGATTTAAGTTTCTGCTAAGCCGAGTTTTCAAGGTGCTGTCCGCCCACTTGGTTTTCGAGACGGTCTTTTTAATTCTAACGTAAAGCCAACCTAGAACGGCGGGGTTTCCCACCCAAAATTTTCGATGACGGGAACCAAAGGAGAGAATCCCCGATCTTGTTTCCTGATCACCGATAATATCTAACACTCCCTCTCCGTAAATCCAAGGAAAAGCTCCTCCGAGTTGGCGAATTTGCCGAGTACCATCGGGATTAATTAATTGCCTTAACAATTGCGCCAATTTCGTCTTTATGACCAGTAATGGCAATTTTTTGGGTCGAATCCTGTCCTTTAATCTTGCCGATGACATTTCCCGCTTGATCTTGCCATGTTTCTAATCCTAACTCTTGAAAGCGTTCTAGTAAAAAGCGATCGATTTCCGTTTCCATCCCACTAGGAGAATGATGGAGGACAAGAGTGGCAATAGTATCAAAGAGGTGATCAAAATCCATATTTATCTTGATTTGTGGGTCGAAAGAGAATTATTATCGAAACAGGAAATCGAGAAGGTTTTAGAGGAACAATATTGGCGCAGCCATGGCTATTGGGTGATTGCCAGTTAGCATTTAATGATTAATCAGAGGTGCAGAATTAGCCAGAAAACCCGCAACTTTCAGAGACTCTAGCACCGAATTTTCATCCTCTACCCAATAGTTTTGCCCTAAACGCACAAATTGACGCTGAGTTCCCGCACCGATGGTGGCAATAACGGGAACTTTTGCCTTTTGTTTGTCTCCCGATTGCAGAATACTTTTAAGAAGATTTTGACGATTTTGGTTGACAACATCTTGCAGCGATAAATTAACCATCACCATTTTAATGGTTTCGATCGGTTCCGCATCTTCGATAATTAATTGTACCCGATCATCTCGGCGATCAACTTTTCCCCACACCATTAAAGTTGCTTCCTCCACTAATAATTTTTGCAGACGTTCGTAGGTATCGGAAAAAACCACCGCTTCCGATTGTCCCGAGGCATCTTCTAGGGTTAAAAAGGCCATGGGAGTCCCTTTTTTGGTCATAATTTTCTTGACGGCATTTAATAGGACAATGGCACTGACTTTTTTTCTGGTTTTGTGTTCTTCTAAGTCAGCTAAATTGATAGGAGATAGGACTTGAGCGGCTCTTTGTAAAGCTTTTAAAGGATGTTCGGAAACATAAAAACCTAAATGTTCTTTTTCCAGTCTTAACTTTTCTTGTAGGGAAAAATCTTCCACTGGGGTTGCACTGGGAGACTGTTCAAACTCGGATTCTTGTTTATTTTCTGTGCTACCTCCTAGCATATCAAAAATATTCATTTGACCACTTTCTTTCTCTTTGGTGCGTTTTTGCGCCCAAGCAACTACTAATTCTAAATCTTCAATTAATTGATGGCGATTAGGTTGAATTTTATCAAAAGCACCGCAATAAATTAGCGTTTCTAAAGCTCTTTTGTTGACCAATCGCAAATCAACACGCTCGCAAAAATCCCCTAAAGAAGTAAACTTTCCCCCCGCTGCTTCCCGCGCTTTTAAAATAGCCTCGATCGCATTTTCGCCCAGATTTCTAACTGCGGACAAACCAAAGAGAATTTTACGCCCAATTGGGGTAAAATGTTTTTGCGATCGATTGATGTCGGGAGGTTCGACATCGATATTCATTTTCTGACAGTTTTCTCGATACTTTTCCACCTTATCCTGATTATCGCTACTAGCAGTTAGTAACGCCGTCATATATTCCACAGGATAATTAGCTTTTAAATAAGCGGTTTGATAGGTAACGTAAGCGTAGGCAGTGGAGTGAGATTTATTAAAACAATTGGAGGCAATTAACCCGTTGGCCAGTAAAAAATTATGATCTTTCTCTACACCAATATCGTAAACAGACTGGGTTCCCAAGAATTGACGACTGATGATTTTAACCATATTAGTAACTCAACTCTCCAGATATTTTGGCAACGGTGCTAATAGAAATATAGCATTTCTTTACCAAATCAGGCTCCCCAGGGCAAAAAAATTACCATATTGATAACTAAAGTGTATATTCTACCTACAATAGGTTACGATCAAATTAAACAAGATCATCGAAAATTTGGGTCCGCAACTCCGCCGTTTTAGGTTGGCTTTAATTTAAATACTAGCGCATTTACACGATATACGCTAGAATGTGAGGCGTGGAGAAAGTCTATTCGTTTCGATTTTACCCCACACCAGAACAAGAGTCGCTATTGCTGCCCACATTTGGTTGTGTAAGATTAGTTGACAATAAAGCTCTCTATGTGAGAACACAAGCTTGGTACGAAAGACAAGAAAGAGTAGGATACAGTCAAACTTCTTCAATGTTAACCTAGGAGAAAAAACAAGAAGAATTAGACTTCTGGAATGAGGTTAGCTGTGTCCCTTGTCCACAAGGTTTAAGACACCTATAAACAGCTTTTACTAATTTCTTTGCTGGTCGTACTAAATCTGGTTAAAGGGTAGCAACGCAAAGCGGGACAAAATGCAGCAGTTGAGATAGCAAAGAAACCTTGCAACTGAGGGCAAAGGCCCATATCGTACCTTGACGAGAGTTCAGCGCTGGGTAGTTCACGCATTGTGTTATAATCCTGGCCAAGCCATCAAGGGATTTGAAAAGGAGTAACACCATGAGCCTATCTTCAGAAGCCTATCGCCAAGCCCTCGTGCGGGATGGAGAACGGCGCTATCGCGAATGGCATCAAAATTATCACAACCACTGCCGTCAATCAACGGCTGAATACCAAGCTCGTTGGGACCAACAACGTCCAACAAAGCCCTGGATTTCCTCGGAGGCCTACCGCCAATTTTTAGTCAAAGATGGGGAGCGGCGTTTTGCGGAATGGCATGGCGAGTTTTTAGACTATCAACGACAATTTCTGGCCAGTCAATCCACCTAAACGGATGTCAACGAATCCGCGCGAGTCCCCACGCCACTTCGCCCTTGCGTGGGGAGTACGTTCGGACGTTCGGCGATGCTCAGTCGAGCCGTCGAGCCTTAGAGCGTTGCAATTTGAGGGGTTCGATGCCAGCAATTGCAAATTCAAACGGTAGCACAGAATACAGAACCAGTCTTACTCTTGCCTTTCAAAATGGAGTGAAAGGTTTGAACAGTGGGTTTCGGGGGAATGGAAGTCAAACAACTGGGTTTTATGGGGATGCTGAGCTATTTCCAAGTAGTTATCGCTGGGATAACTGACCCTCGAAGTGCCAGCAATGCCACCCGCTACAGTTTGAAAGACGCAATATTAGGGGCATTTGCCGCCTTTTTTCGCCAGAATGAATCATTTCTAGAATATCAGCGTCAACTTAATAGTCGTTGTGGACGAGATAATGCTCAAAGTCTGTTTGGTCTGGTCAATATCCCGACAGTAGAACAGATACGGAACATCCTCGATGGAATAGCCGCAAAGCATCTTTATCCCCTGGTTCAGATGGATTGAGCAAGGGCTGAAAGACCAAGGCTATTTGAGGGGGTTTGAGGCGTTGGAGGGCAACTTACTCGTCGCCCTAGATGCTAAGCTGTTCGTAATTTAAATTGCTTGTTGAGACGAGGCACTCTTGCGCTCTTGTACTCTTGCAACAGTAAAGGGATTGAGGGAGATTCGGCTAATCTAAGAATAAGCGGTTTAAATACGTCTTAGCTTACTCAGTGCTATACCCCGTGTGCAACTATTCAGGGATAAGCTGGTCAAACTGAAGAGGCTCACAAGAGGGACGATTCAGCCAAAAACAAACCGTATGAGCCAATAATTTACGATTGAGGCGACTGGTCTAATGCCACAAGTTTCTTGCCCAGACAGTTTCCAAGTTAAACCGCCCACACAGTTGTCCGATGACGGTTTCAATCAGACGAGGGAAACGACTAAGCAGACGGACAAAACTTGGCTCTTGCGCATCACTTTACTAATTCCTATAGGTTCGTTTACTGGCGACAAAATCTAACTCTTCGCTCAAGGGGTTTCGACAATTATCGCACTTAAATTGACGACGATTAACTTGTATAGGTACACTGGTTGTCCTGAGATTGGTAAATCCTTGACTAAATATCGATGATTTTGGTGTAGTTTATCGCTCTCTAACCCACAACGAGGACAGGTCGCTTTTTGATTTTTCGATTCGATTCGTCAGACTATACCGATATTTTCTAGGTGTCGATAGCCTTGAATAGACGTTCCTTTTAGGTTCAAAAATTTGTCAAGTATCATAAGTAAAATACTCTCGTTTTTGAGTATTATATCAAATCTTAACTCGATTGTCTATCTTTTGGTATTAACCTGTTTTTGTCTTAAGTCTTTCCCTATATGGATTTCAGCTACTTTTAGGCGTAGGCGCTTTCATCGAATTTTATTTTAAATTAATTATTTGCATAACAAATCCCGAAGAGCCAAGGTTTTTAGATTTATTCAGCCAGTCCTACTTAATTTCTACGGGTTTTAAATTATCCGCAGGAGTAAAACCAAAGAGACAGGAATAGAAATAAAATTCTGCATCTAATGCTCGTTTTATCGATTCAGCTTGACGAAATCCATGTTGTTCCCCCGCAAAGGGAACGTAAGCAACGGGTAAACCTTTCGCTTTTAAAGCTTCTACCATCATTTCTGCTTGATTGGGTGGAACTACTCGATCTTCTAAACCTTGGAAAAAGATCACTGGACAGGATAACTGAGCGGTAAAGTGAATAGGCGATCGCTGATAGTAAATTTCCTTTTCTTGAGGATAAAGTCCCACCAATTTATCTAAATATCTCGACTCGAATTTATGGGTATCGGTGGCTAAAACCTCTAAATCACTAACTCCGTAATAACTAGCTCCTGCTTTAAAAGTATCATGAAAAGTTAGGGACGCTAAAGTTGTATAACCACCGGCACTGCCTCCAGAAATTGCCAATCTTTCCCCATCGACTAATCCCTGATTAACCAAATATTTTGCCCCGTTGATGCAGTCTTCCACATCGACAATTCCCCAATTTCCCAGCAAACGCTGACGATATTGACGACCATAACCCGTACTACCGCCATAATTGACATCTAGATAGCCAAAGCCGCGACTGGTCCAGTATTGCACCCTTAGACTTAAACTAGAGGTCGCCGCAGCCGTCGGTCCACCATGACTTTTGACTAAAAGGGGCGGTAATTCGCCATTAGGGGCGGTATAATCGGGGTTTTTGGGGGGATAATACCAAGCAGATGCAGTTAGTCCCTGACTGGTGGGAAAAGCAATCATTTCTGGAATCGAGAAATAATCGCTAGAAATAGTTAAATTACTGGAAGATTTGAGAATTTCTCTATTTCCTGTGGCTAAATCCATTGAGACAACCGCCGTTACTTCCCTGAAAGAACCGCCAATAAAAACTATTTTACTCTCCCTAACTTGTAGGGAAGAAATGTTAGTATCATCAGTAATAATTTCTCGAAATTCTCGATTAACAGTATCGATACTCCCTAAATACCAACGTCCATCTTTTGTATAGCTACAAATAATCTTTGATTCCCCGGCGAAACCGTAGTTAGATAACCCAAAAACCCAATGAGGATAGGCAAATTCAGCCTCAATCGGTTCGATAACTGGTTCTATTTGTTCATCGTGGTTAAAGCAATAAAAGTTCCAGAAATCATTGCGATCACTGGTAAAATATAACTGTTCATCGGCAGACCAGCGCGGTTCACATACCGACTCATTTTCACCGCCAGCAATGACCCGAATATCACTCAAATAAAGATTATTAATATCTGCCACCCAGAGCAAAGAACTATCCCAGGGCATATGAGGATGATTCCAACTAATCCAAGCTAATCGAGAACCGTCGGCACTCAAGCGAGGAGAGGTATAAAAATCATCGCCAGATACTAAAGTTTTTATTTCTCCCGTATCCACATCGATGCTGACAATACTATTAACTGGTTCTCGATCTTTTTGGCTATGATCTTCACAAACACAGATTAAACGATTGCCAAATTTATCGAGAATTAAATCCGCATAACGACAGGAATTTTCTGGGGTGAGAGGTTGGGGTAAACTATCAGCAGTTTGGCGATAAATTCTTTGGTCAGCAAAATTACAAAAATAGATAATTCCGGCAACAATTAGATAGGAACCTCCCCCGTATTCATGGACACGAGTTCGCACATTAAAAGGTGCTGGGGTGATGTCTGTGGTTGTGCCGTCGGGGTTTAATTTAACTAAAACATTTCGCCCCTTTTCCTGTGGTCTGCCTTCTAACCAATAAATATCTTCTCCATCTACAATTACACCACCAAGACTAATCGATGCTGCCACAATTAGATCGGAGGTAATCGGTGATTTCCAGGAACCGTAAGCTGATATTTGATTAGACATTTTCTCCTAGAGTAGTGATTCTAATGGTGAACTAACTTGATCAGAAACGCTGATAAATTAAGAAAATTTCGAGTAAACAGAAAAAAGTAGGGATTAGGTGCATCCCTACCTGACTCTCTGTTTTTCTGCAATCGGAGCGGCGGGATTCGAACCCACGACCCCTACTACCCCAAAGTAGTGCGCTACCAAGCTGCGCTACGCCCCGATATTGAACCTTAACCATCATAGCGATAATCGCAGCATTTTGCAAGCTTTTTTTTTCTTCCTTTCTCCCCCATCCCCGGAATTAGTGGCCAGCTATCTAGCTAATTGGGGAATACGTCCTTTTAATCCCGTCATTAATTGCAGGGCAAACAATTTCAACGGGGGAAAACCGCGCATAACTGCCAATCCGAGACGACGGATGACAACGATGGGCGGCCAGTTATTGGAGAACAGGCGATCTAGAAAATCCGTGAAGCCTAAAATCGCTAAATTCTCCGATCTACGCCATTTTTCGTAGGATTTTAGGGTAGAAAGCGCTCCTATATCCTCTGGCTTTTCCGCTGCTTCCTTTAATACCTGCGCTAAAGCGGCTGCGTCGCGAATGCCTAAATTTAAACCTTGACCACCGACGGGATGACAACAGTGGGCGGCATCACCAATTAAAGCCAGTCGGGGTTTAACATAAGTATCACTCTGCATTAACTGTACGGGAAAGAGAGCGCGGGGGCTAACTAATTCTATTTTTCCCAGTAATCCCCCCGTATATGCCTCTAATTTGTCAAGAAATTCCCCTTCGGGCATTTCTTGCAGTTTTTTCGCTTCTTCATGGGGATTTGTCCAAACGATCTGACAGCGATTACCCCGGAGCGGTAAAATGCCCATGGGACCGGTGGGCCAAAATCTTTCAAAGGCGGTATCGTTGCGATCGCGTTGATGTTTAATGGTGAAAGCGACACAGGATTGCCAATATTTCCAACCTTTGGTTTTAATTTGCGCCCCTTGCCGGATAGCGGATTTGGCTCCATCGGCCCCGATAACTAATTTTGCGGTGATTTTTCGGGTTTGACCAGCTTCTTCCAGGGTGACAGTGGCTGTTTCTGCTCCGTACTCCACTTCTAACACTTTAGCAGGGGATAACCAGTCAATGCGATCGCAATCTTGGCTGGCATTGTGCAGGGCGGTTAGAATCACTTGATGTTCGCCCACATAGCCCAAATAATCGGTTTTTAGCTCATCGACCACAAAGGGGACAAAAATCGGAAAATCGGCATCAGAAAGGCGAATATGACGAAATTTACCGATATTGGGCGAGATTTTATCCCAGATACCTAAGCCTGTAAAAATCCGACTCGACATCAGCGAGAGGGCATAAGCTTGACGACGGGAGGCGGCCACCTCTAGGGGACGTTCCTCGATCATAGCGATATTTAATCCTGTATTTTTTAAAGCCACCGCTAGGGTGGTTCCGACTATGCCGCCCCCGACAATGATTAAATCGTAGTTGTCCCGTCCTAACATATAAATATTTTTCTCAAAGATAATCAGTGACTACACTGATCTATTCTGACACGATTTTCGGGGTTGCTGTCGGGTTTGATTGTCTTCACCCCACCTAGCCATGGATAGACTTGAAAGGGTTTTGTCCGTTGCCGAGAGTTTCGGGTTATCGCTCTTCCTGGACTTCTGGAAGGGCGATAACAAGCTGCTACAAGCTCTGTTAGCTGATGCTCCTGGGGTGCCAGTCTTCCTGGATACCCCGACGGGTAATGCAGCGGCGCTGGCACTTGCCCACCGTTGCGGATATGTTTGGGGCAACAACCCGAGAACTTGGCTAAAGACATAACCCGCAAGATCAAGTTTTTTTAACTCTCATCAGATGCGAATGCGTCAAGGCTTTTTTGAGTCCAATTGTCCAGAGCAGTATTGATAGAGTTAAAAACTCCCATTGTTTCGATCATGTTCCCCTGCAACTTTTCTTGAAGTTCGCTAAAAATACTGGTTTGGACATTGAATAGATCATCTACTTTTTGAGCGCCCTTTAATATCTCTAGATACTTGGCTGTAGTTTCTAGATACAGGCGCATCAATTCTGCTTGCTTTAGTCCGAGACTGGTCATCGAACTTACATAAATTTCACCCAAGTCCTTAAAAGAATCAGAGGTTGCCTGTAAATTCACCAGCTTCAGTTGGCTTTGAAATAGTTCATTAATACTATCAGTATAAACTTCCCCCAATTCTTTGGTCAAGCTTAGATAACTCTTACTTAGTTCAGCGAAGGCGCTGGGGTTAACAAAACTTGTTAACATGGCATCCATCGCGTTCACATTAGTTGACGTAATATTCTTGAAGGACTCTATTGCCAATTTGTTTGAGTCAATCCACTGTTTAACTAGCTCGTTTTGCATGGTAGTTGCCTCGTAAACTGCTTAATGTATTTCTCTGTCTGTGCCAGCAAAAAGATTAAATTATTGAGGGCGCGGTTCTGCCAAACGTTCTAACATAGCGACAATTGCCCTCATCTGGGGAGACTCTCTAGTATAAAAGACAGGATTGTCTGGGTCTGCACTAGAATATCCCCAAAAATCCCAGCATCCCTGGGGATTGTAAGGGATTGATGCTGACGGTTCAACCTGGGGATATAAGACAATTATCCTATTGGTATCAGCTATTTCATTGTAACCAGTTTTAGTGTAGTAAGTATCATCAATTTCCGTTGCCCCCTGTTTGCAACCATGAATAGCTACATGAACTTTGCAGCTTTCTTTTTTACAGGCTTCAGGTACATAAACATAAGCCTCCCGACTCATACTCGTCTTTTTACCGTCAATAAACTCGCTCTGGTCAAACCGAATAATCTGGCCACTTAATCTATTAGAGTCAACCGGTGGATTCAACTGGCCATAAATATGGCCTAAAATCCGATGGGATTGCATGAAATCGCAGTCGTTTATAAAGGGTGACTTAGTATCCGAACATGACACCCTAGACTGCTCGACAATTATGGCATGACCGGCATTGACATTCTTGTCGTATTTAATATTTTCTGAGGGTAAGCCAGCAGCTTGATAAAAATCTTCTACTTCGTCAACGACGACAGTTTTAACTACGCGATCATTTGAACCACTGAACAGATAGACTCGATCATCTTTTAAGTTGTTGAGATCGGCAATTTTGTTAGCCTTGGCAAGTTCTTGAGCTTTTTTAAATAATCTTTTTCCATCCGGTCCTACTGACTCAGTCAGAGGATTCATGCAAGTGGATGTCGCTTGCTCGAGAAATTGCTCTGGGTCCGTCTCGTAAGAACCTACACAATAAAAAGGACCGCCAGCAATGATACCTGCTCCTACCAGCCTATCTGAGTAGGCGACATGGAATTGAGCCGTCATGAAGGCCCCTGATGAAAGACCAGAAACAGATGTTTGGCTTAAATCTGCCTGATAACCAGATAGCTTGGGTGCTTCCTCGGCCAAGACCGCCCCATTGAAGCTAAAAATACTAAAAATCAAAACAGCCAGTAGTTTTAATCCTGCCTTAATCATAAGACCTCTTGCAAAAATCGGAACCTATGATATATAAGATAAAGTAAAACAGATCGAAATTTAAAAACCCAATCCCTTCTTCCCAGTTCCCACTTTGCCGTACTTTTTAAACAGGATTTGGTGCAACATATCTGGCTAATCTCTGGCAAGAGTGCCTCTCTTAACTAGGAAATCACCATGGAACTTGATCAACGAATAGCCGATTTTTATGACTCCTCTAGTGGACTGTGGGAAAGGATTTGGGGCGAACATATGCACCATGGTTACTACGGTCGGGGCGGCAAGATTAAACTCGATCGCCGTCAGGCACAAATTGATTTAATAGAAGAATTATTAACTTGGGGTGATGTCACCGGCGCTAATCAGATTCTCGATGTGGGTTGTGGTATTGGTGGCAGTAGCCTTTATCTGGCCGAAAAATTTCACAGTCAAGCGGTGGGGATTACCCTTTCCCCAGTACAAGCCGCTAGAGCCAGCCAAAGAGCGCAAGAGTTCAATTTAGAAGAACAAGTCAGTTTTTGTGTGGCTGATGCCCTAAAAACCCCCTTTTATGACGATAATTTTGATCTGGTCTGGTCATTGGAAAGTGGCGAACATATGCCCGATAAAAGGCAATTTCTGCGGGAATGTTATCGGGTTTTGCAGCCCGGGGGGACTTTTTTGATGGCAACTTGGTGTCATCGTCCCACCACTTCCCTGGCTGGTAATTTAACGGCAGGGGAGATTAAGCTATTAAACGAGATTTATCAGGTTTATTGTCTGCCCTATGTGATTTCTTTGCCAGAATACGCCGATATTGCCCATGAAATTGGCTTTCGAGACCTAAAAACCGATGATTGGTCCCTATCGGTGGCCGCTTTTTGGGATGTGGTGATTGACTCGGCCTTAACCACAGATGCGATCGCTGGTTTGTTAGCAAGCGGTTACACTACTATCCAAGGAGCTTTATCTTTAGGGTTAATGCGGCGCGGTTACGAGTCGGGTTTAATTCGTTTTGGCTTACTGCAAGGGAAGAAATAATCAGCTTGGCCTTGACAATCCCCGCCTTAAAACGGACGGGGATTCTTAAGAGATGTACATCCTGAAGGGGAGGCACAATTATTTGTAGGATGGGTTAGCGCACTTCGTAACCCATGGGGGTGTTGGGTTTCATGCTTCAACCCAACCTACGTTCATCTTATATTTAATTCCACCCACCCACTTACGAGTAAGCAAGTCAGAGAATATTGGGATAAGTGGCAGCAGCCAGGATTATTTTTCTTTCAACTGCCCAAATATTCCTCTGAAATGAATCTTATTGAAACTGAATGGCATCAATTGAAAACTCACGAACTGGCAGGTCAAATTTTTCCCGATCAGTCCGATTTAGCGATCGCTGTTAAACAAGGGATCGAAGCTCGCGCTCAAAAAGGAGGATACGAAACTCACTGTTTTAAAGTACCTGAATTTCCCCCTGATCACTCCCATATCTGGTACTTTTGGATTTCAAAAAAGTCTAAAAGTCTTATCCAGCAAGGTTTTTAGATTTATTCAGCCAGCCCTACTTAGAGGTTGTCTTGACTATCTTTGCCTAGGAACTGACGGAGCATTGCCAAAAAAGGCGTGATGAACGTGAAATACCTCTATCTGGGTTGAGGAGGTTCTTTTTAACCCTCAAAGGACAGAGGATCACCCGATCTATCCGACTCTCATCTGTCTTTATGGGGTTATTCCTGAAGCTGGAGGGCGTGTTTTAAAGGTTGTTGATAATTTTACTACTGCACCTTGCAGGGTTGTAACTGTCCATTTTGAACGCCGATTAAAGGGGAAACTATGAAAATAGACTATGATCAAGCCGCTAATGCCGCTTATATTCGTCGTTTTGAGGGAAAGGTTATTGATTCTGAGGAGGTAGCGCCTGGAATTGTCTATGATTACGATGAGACGGATAGGATTGTGGGGATTGAGATTTTAGGAGTCAAGCAGAGAACGGCTGAACAATTTAAAAATATTGATTTTCTGTTGGAAGAGAGTGAAAAACAAGAGATTAGACAATGGTTCGGAAAGTTAATACTAAATTGTTAAGTGATGTGAGAAATTCAGGAAATTTTCTGCAACGCCGACCTTTCTCCCTGCGTAAGCTACAGACGAAAAATGGCAACAGCAGCATCTATGAGTAATTTTTGATGAGCCTCAATTTCACTCTTTGTCCAAGCTGTCTTTGAGCCTATCTCTTGAGTTAATAAAACTGAAGATTTTTGATAGAGCGATTTTTTAGTAGAAAAATTGTCGTTGCCTCCAATATTATTTTGTGCAGTGTCTAAAATGGTAAGATTGCCAAGAGAATTTTTGAGTTGGTCAAGCTCATTATCTTGGTCAGATTGACCAGCGTTACGAGGATATATATGTTCGATCGATGTGCCAGCAAAGTCATATAATCTGCTTTTGTCAACACATACAGACTCACCACTTGCACCGTCTTTGTACCATTGATAGTAATACTCAATTGTCATTAAAAAATATTTTAGAGGCTTGTTGCTACCACCAGATTCTTGATATTCAAGGGTAACTAGGTTATCCCTTAATTTTTGATCTGATGCCTTTAATTCCATAAGTTCTTGTAGCTCATTTCTGAGATTATTAACATTATAATTATTGGGATTTTTGCGAATCTTAAGAGCCTCTTTGGCGTAGATATTTTTAAGCGGTGTTATGTGTTGATTACATACTATTTTATACCGAAAGAATACCTTTTATAAAATATTAACTATTTCTGAGAATGATTTTTGATTGAGTTCAGATGCTGCCAGTAATAAAGGAATTGATAAAGTATGTCCAAGTTCAACTATAAGAATGTTCAAACGAGTTTTATCCCAACTGGTTAGAGGTTGCCGAAGTTCATACAACCATTCTCCTTTTACCAGTTTTCTACACTTCAAAATGTCTTCGTGAGTCTTTTTTACTACTTGATAAATTTGTTCGGCATCATCTTCTGTAAAATTTTGTTGCTTATGTTGTGGGAAAAATTTATCAAGAAACATATCAAACACGGCATTCTGTTTTGGTCTATTACCTTGATAAGAATCATAAATCCAATTTAAATAATCAGTTGTGTCGGTTGGTGAATCGGACAGGATATTGTCCCATAATTTTTCTACAGAATCTTGGTTTCTGGAATAGCCTTCGCCGTCGAGAAGTTCCAATGTTTTAGCTCTTAATAAATCTCCATCTGTAAGATTGGTTCCTCGATCATTGATAACTTGAAAAAGTCTAAAAGCATCCTCTCTATTTTCAGTTACCATGTGCAAAATTGTAAAATCATTGTCTAATATATTTTGAATAATTTCGAGATTGTCTATCTTATCTTCTATCGTATCATTAACATTAATTATTCCTTGTATTTCCTTTAACAAAGTTTTATGTGCATCTGAAATTTTACGGTGTGAATCTCTTGATACAGATGGATTCCTATCACCAATTAATTCTTGATAAAAAGGGTCATCAGCTTTTGAAAGTGTTAAAACTTCTACAGGGGTTACTTGTCTTTGAATCTCTTGCTCGAATTTAATAAATCTGTTTGACAAATCTTGAATACGTTTGTTGATAATTGATACTAAAGAAGTTTCCCCTGGTGACTTTTGAGCCTCTGATTCTAGGTTCTGATAAGTGTGAATTATACAAGCAACCAACAAAGCAAATGTAGCTATTCTTTGTTGTCCATCAATTATTTCATATTTATGCTGCTCAAATGCTCCAACAACAGGGTGTTTGACAATCAGAATGCCACCAAAAAAAAGATTTATTGGCGAATTTTGCTTTCTTTTTTCAAAGCAATTAAGTAAATCCTTGATAAAATCTGAGACTGATTCTGATTCCCAGGCATAAGCTCTCTGATATTTAGGAATAAAAAACGTAGATTGACGCTTAAAAAGTACACCGACCGATGTGTATGTGGGTTCAATCTTCATAACTCATCTAAGCCTATAGAACATTTCAGTACAGTATCTAGAAAGGGAAAAGAACTAACTGATCCTATTTAATGCTAACATACCCCAGCAGGGGAAGACAAATACTCTGAGGCAATTAATTCGATTATGATGGCTGAATTCTATCAAAATCTCCAGAAAGGAATGAACAAAAGCGCAGCGATGAGAGAGGCAAAATTAAGCCTGATCGAAAAGTATCCCCATCCTTTCTTTTGGTCGCCATTTATTTTGCTTGGGGCTGCTAATTAAGCAGCTGATAATAACTCTTGATCGCTGATAATCAGAATTATTTCCTAACTTTTAACTGCCGACATCTGCCGCATTTCTAAATATACTAATAATGCGTTAATATCGGCGGGATTGACTCCGCCAATTCGCGAGGCTTGGCCGATGGTGGCGGGTTTAATTTTTGTTAATTTTTCCCGCGATTCCATTGACAAAGTTTCGATTTTCATGTAGTCAATATCGGGGGATAAATGACGGTTACTGTGGCGACTAATTTGGTCGATTTGATTTTGTTGTCGTTTCAAATAACCGGAATATTTAATCTCAATTTCTACCCCTTCTCTTTCGGCTAAATTTAAATCGGAATTACCCAAACCATAGCGATCAAGATCCAGATAATGGAAGCTAGGACGACGCAGTAAATCAGCTAAAGAGAGAGAACCTTTGATTTTTTGTTCCGTATCCTTAACGATGGCAATTGCCACCTGATCCCGTTCTTTAATTCTCGTTTCGTGTAGGCGTTCTTTTTCGGCGATAATATTAGCTTGTTTCGTTTGGAATAATTGCCAACGCCGGTCATCAATTAAACCAATTTCTCGCCCTAAAGGTGTTAATCTTTGATCGGCATTATCCGATCGCAATACTAACCGATATTCGGAACGACTGGTTAACATTCGATAGGGTTCCCGCAGGTCTTTCGTACACAAATCATCGACCAAAGTTCCCAGATAACTTTCCTCCCGGGCAAAAACAATTAACTCTTTTCCCAAAGCAAACCGGGCCGCATTAATCCCCGCCACCAGTCCCTGGGCTGCCGCTTCTTCATAACCAGTTGTGCCGTTAATTTGTCCCGCACAAAATAACCCCTCAATCTTTTTCGTCATCAGGGTTGGATAACACTGAGTTGCCGGTAAATAATCGTATTCCACTGCATAGGCAGCACGCAACATCACACAGTTTTCTAAACCGGGTAAAGTCCGCAGCATGGCTAATTGAACATTTTCCGGCAGTCCCGTAGAAAACCCTTGGATATAAAGTTCGGGAATATCGCGCCCTTCCGGTTCGATAAAAATTTGATGACTTTCTTTATCGGCAAAACGGACGATTTTATCCTCAATACTAGGACAATAACGCGGCCCTTTGGAGTCAATAAAACCGCCATAAATGGGGGATAAATGTAAATTATCTCGGATTAATTGATGGGTTGCCGCCGTGGTGCGGGTGAGATGACAGTTCATTTGTTCTCGTTCAATCCACAACTCCGGATCAAAACTAAACCAACGCACCTCGTCATCGGGCGGTTGCGGTTCCATGCGGGAGTAATCCACCGAACGCTTATCCACACGGGCAGGAGTGCCAGTTTTTAGGCGACCGGTCTCGAATCCGAGACGATTTAGGGTTTCTGTTAAACCCACCGCCGCAAATTCCCCCGCCCGTCCGGCGGCCATAGATTTGCCGCCAATCCAGATTTTGCCGCCTAAAAAAGTGCCAGTGGTTAAAATGACGGCTTTAGCGGCGAAACAAGTGCCGAAATAGGTTTCTACCCCTAAAACTTGCTCATTTGCCCCTAAAATCAGGTCTGTGGCCATGCCTTCCCGAATAACCAGATTTGCTTGGGTTTCGACAATACCTTTCATAATTGCCGCGTATTCCCGTTTATCGGTTTGGGCGCGTAGGGCCCAGACTGCCGGCCCGCGAGAGGCATTAAGAACCCGTTTTTGCAGATAGGTGCGGTCGGCCATTTTGCCAATTTCGCCGCCTAAAGCGTCCACTTCGTGGGTTAATTGGGATTTAGCCGGACCACCGACGGCGGGGTTACAGGGTTGCCAAGCGATTTTATCGAGATTAAGGGTGAGGAGAAGGGTACGACAACCGAGACGGGCGCAAGCTAGGGCCGCTTCACAGCCGGAATGGCCCGCCCCGACGACGATGACATCAAATTCGTCTTGAAAGTCTGCGGCTGAGGAGAAAGTCATAAGCTGTTCGTAATTTAAATTGCTTGTTGAGACGAGGCAAAAGGCAAGAGGCAAAAGGCAACAGTAAAGGGATTGGGGGAGGTTCGGCTAATCCAAGAATAAGCGGTTTAAATGCGTCTTAGCATAGTCGCTCGAGGGGAAAATTAATTAATCAGGCTAATATTCTAGCAATTTTTCTGAGTTTTCCCTCAAATACAATACAAAAATACTAACTAAAGGCATTGACTACCACCAAAGCGATCGCATAAATCTAAAAACAATCTATATAATCCCTATTTACCCTTGCTTTTTCAGGGCATTACTGGCTAAGTATTATAGGTGCTGATCATATCTTCACGATCGTGCAGAGATTGTAATCATGGATTTACTTGCCAACCCCGTTGCTTTGTCGCGGATACAATTCGCTATCACCGCTATCTTCCACATGCTTTGGCCGGTGTTAACCACTGGTATGGGCATTTATCTAGTCATTGTCGAAGGATTATGGCTAAAAACCCGCAATCCTGACTACTATCATCACGCTCGCTTCTGGTCAAAACTCTACATTCTCAATTTCGGCATTGGAGTTGCTTCTGGTTTACCGATGGCTTTTCAGTTTGGCATGAATTGGGCGCCTTTTTCGGAAGCAGTGGGGGACTTTTTCGGAACTATCCTCGGTTTCGAGGGAACCATGGCCTTTATGCTAGAGGCTAGTTTTCTGGGAATTATGCTGTTTGGTTGGGGACGAGTTCCCCCGTTAATTCACTTCCTAGCGACAATTCTCGTCGCTTTCGGGGCTAATCTTTCCACTTTCTGGATTTTAACCGCTAATTCTTGGCTGCAAACCCCTGCTGGTGGCATCTTCGTGGATGGTAAATTTATCGTTCAAGATTACCTACAAGCGATTCTCAATCCCTTCATGGTTAATAGTTTCCTGCATATGTTTTTCGCTACTCTGGAAACTTCTCTTTTCGTCATTGGTGGGATTAGTGCTTGGTATTTGCTCAATAAACGTCACATTAGCTTTTTTAGTCGTTCTCTAAAAATTGTTCTTACTCTAGCGATTGTTATCGCTCCCTTGCAAATTTTTGTCGGTCATCTTAGTGCCGAACAAGTGTATCACTATCAACCGGCTAAATTAGCCGCCATGGAAGCGCAATGGGAAACCATTCCTGCGGGAGAAACTGCCGGTTGGAGTTTGGTTGCTTTACCCAAGGATAAAGCGGAGACAAATAGCTGGGAAGTGAAGATACCTAATGCTTTGGGTTATCTTTTGGAATTAAAACCCAAGTTATCGGAACCTGTTCTCGGCTTAAAAACGTGGAAATACGAAGACAGACCGCACATGGTGGGGCTAATCTATTATTCCTTCCGGATTATGGTCGCTATCGGTCTTTTTCTCGCGTCTTTAATGGCTGTAACTGTCGGGCAATGGCTGCGCGGTCAATTATCTAACGAAAAAATCGACAGTCAAAAATGGTTACTGCGCGCTTGGGTTTTTGCGGCCCCTCTGGGTTATCTTGCGGTGGAAACCGGTTGGATTGTCCGTTGTGTCGGTCGTCAACCCTGGACAGTTTACAATCAAATCCGGACGGTGGATGCTGCTTCTAAACTGCCTGCGGGCGAGATTTTAACCTCTTTAATCGGAATTACGGCGATTTATGTCGTTTTCTTGGTTTCTGCTCTCTATTTCGGCAGTCGTATTATCCGTCAGGGACCCAATCTTAACTTACCACTGCCGGGGACTCAAGAGGAAAAAGTGACCTCACCAGAACTAAATCCTCGTCCCCTAGAAGCGCAACAATAGGAGGAACTATGGAACCTTTACAGTATTTTCTGCCACAAATTTGGTTTTTTATTCTGGGTTTATTCCTGTTTCTCTACGTCCTCCTCGATGGTTTTGACTTGGGGGTGGGAATTCTTTCCCTGACTTCCTCCTCCGAGAAGCGTCGCAGTATTTTAATGACCAGTTTGGGCAATGTTTGGGATGCTAACGAAACTTGGATTGTCTTGATGGGGGGTTCCCTGTTTGGGGCGTTTCCCCTAGCTTACGGGACAATTTTAAACGCTTTATACCTGCCAGCAGTGATTATGGTGGTGGGGCTGTTATTTAGGGCGGTTTCCTTCGAGTTTCGTGAACATTCTCGTCGCAAGTTGTTCTGGAATTATGCCTTCGGACTCGGCAGTTTTTTGGCCGCTTTGGGGCAAGGATTCGCCCTCGGTGCGGTTTTTGAGGGCATTAAAGTGGATGAATTGGGTCATTTTGCCGGCGGCCCCTTTGATTGGTTAACATGGCGATCGATTCTAGTGTCTCTAACTTTAATCCAAGCTTATGTTTTAGTGGGTTCCACTTACCTAATTCTGAAAACTACGGGTAATTTACAGGAAGTTCACTATAAAACGGCAAAAATTGCCGCTATTACCACTTTTATCGGTGCTATCTTTATCACCATCAGTACGCCGCTGCTTTCCGACCATATCCGTCAGCGTTTATTTGACCCTCGACTAATTTACATTTTTATCCTCATCCCGATTTTAGCTGTGGTCTTACTGGGTTTATTACTGCGGAGTTTGCAATTAAAGGAAGAAAACACCCCCATGGTCTGGACAGTATTGCTGTTTATGCTCTCTTTTATCGGTTTGGGATTGTTGATTTTTCCCGATATTATTCCCCCGTCCGTGACAATTTATCAAGCGGCAGCCGCCCCCAGTTCTTTGGTGTTTATGCTGACTTTTGTTGGTTTTTTAATCCCAATTTTACTAGCCTATACAGTTTATAATTACATCGTTTTTCGGGGTAAAATTACTGCTGAATCCTACGGAGAATAGATGACGTTGCCGATTTCAGATATCAATCTTCTTTGGTGAAATTTTTAAGGGGAGACTCTCTAAGCTGATGGTAATTTAAATTGCTTGTTGAGACGAGGCAACAGGCAAAAGGCAAAAGGCAACAGTAAAGGGATTGGAGGAGATTCGGCTAATCTAAGAATAAGCGGTTTAAATACGTCTTAGCTCACCGCTGATGCTAAACTGAATTTATTCTAGGAGGTCTTTGGGTGGAATTAACTCGTAACGCTCGAAGGGTTGGTGAATCCAGGGATTATCGAGGTAATATTCCACATAATAGTCAGGTTTGATTCTTGATGCTGCTTTGTACCAGATCACCGCAGTTTTGATATTGGTAATCCCGTATTTTTCCTGTAACAAAATCGAGGTTTTTTGGAGAGTGATTCCCGAATCGACTAAATCATCCACTAACAACAAGGGACTCTTTAATTTGGGTTCGATCATGGCTAAATTCGAGGAAATAGTTAATTCTCCCCGAATTTGATGATTTTGCCCCCCGTAGGAAGCAGCGTAGAGAATGGCTAGGGGTTGACGAAAAAGACGAGAGAGAATGTCACCGACGCGCAATCCTCCCTTAGCTAAACAGACAATCTGAGCAAATTGCCAACCAGAACGATCGATTTTTACTGCTAATTTTTCGATCAGACGATGGTATTCATCCCAAGAAACATAAACATCGGCCATATTTTCGATTCTCGATTCAGAATTACTTATTTTCGGCAGGTCGATCACTACTCCAGGCCCACCAAACTCGATCGCATTGACAATGATAGAATTCCTGCCATTTACGACGGGAATCTTCTCCTAAAACGGGTGCGCGGCGATTGATCCAAACGGCCTGAGCTTCTTTAGCTTTGGCCCCACAGTAAGGACAACAAAAATTGTAGGCGTGAACGGCATTCTCTGTCCAGTCAGGGGGAAAGGGACTAAAAGCATCCATAATCTCTAAAATATAAGATTAATAACTGGAAAAACTAGGTCAATAGATAATCTCCTTGTTTACTTTATCACTAAAAAAATATGGCTAGAGGGGATCAAATATACGCCTATCGGGAATTGCTCAATCTTCAGGGTGTTTATGCCCATCATGGCATCGATTGCGGTGATGGTAGCGTCATTCATTACCGAAAACCGAGCGAGGTTGTTGAACGAACTTCCCTAGAAACTTTTGCTAGGGGCGGTAAAATCTATGTGGTGCGCCATGTAGAGGTGGGATTTTCCTTTATCCCCGATGTGGTGGTAGAAAGGGCGCTAAGTCGTCTGGGGGAGCAGAAATATAATCTTCTTTTTAACAACTGCGAACATTTTGCCACTTGGTGTAAGACTGGTATTAGCAAAAGTCAACAGATAGAAGAATTTATCCCGATTATTACCCATTTACAAGCGGTGGGACTCTACGAACCTCTGAAAAAATCCCTCATCGGAGCCGACCCCAACAATGCCCAAACCCTATTAAAAGGCGCTTTAAGCAATCTTAAGCTCAGTTGGGATGAAATTCACCCCCAGTATAAAAAAGCCATTCAAGAAGCAGAAACATGGCATCGAGTAGCGATCGAAGCTTTAAGCAGAAATCGCGATGATTTAGCCCGGGAAGCTCTGAAACGCAAGGTAGAAGCCAAAAAACAGGCACAACGCTATCAGGAACAATTGGATCAATTAGCGGCCATGACCGAAAATGTGCTTAAAAGTCTGGTGATTGCTAACGGTTAGTCTGGATTTGACACTCCCCGAAGCGCTCATGCGAGGGATTCTCGAAGCTCATCACTGCGCTTTCTGGTTTCCCCTACTCACGTCTTACACGATTAGGTCCTATCCGAACCGACTAGAATATCACTTGTTATCTAGTTGTCCACTTGTGGATAGCTCTCCCAGCGTTTTGGTCTTTCAACCAAGATTCGGAGCTGCCCTACCCTATCTGCTACGGCAAAATGTTTTTAGTTTATTTCAGTCTGGGAAAAGACTTACTCCCCTGTTTTAAGAGTTTTCGTGGGGACGGGGTGTGGGGTGTGGGGTGTGGGGTGTAGGGTGTGGGGTTTTACCGATTTTGAGGGGGTCAATTACCTAATTTTCAGGGAAAAAGTCCCTGAATTTTCCCCCCGATCACTCCCAGATCTGGTACTTTTTGATTGACAAAAAGTCTAAAAGTCTTACCCAACAAGGTTTTTAGATTTATTCAGCAACCCCTATTTAAATTGCTTGTTGAGACGAGGCACTCTTGCACTCTTGCACTCTTGCAACAGCAAAGGGATTGGGGGAGATTCGGCTAATCTAAGAATAAGCGGTTTAAATGCGTCTTAGCTTAGGGACTTGCGCTTTGATAATGTACCTTTTGGGCGAACGCAGTTCGCCCCTACATTGTGGGCAAAGTCCGTTACTGTAGGGGCGCAAGGAACCTGCGCCCTCCGATCGATCAGG